>OOCR01000005.1_pt1 | contig 244126 bp, 229 predicted proteins | sample 1671491 | NCBI WGS metagenome assembly OOCR01 (sample SAMN06348162, study PRJEB24527) | human gut metagenome | biome: human gut; feature: ankylosing spondylitis patient; material: feces | host: Homo sapiens | place: China | collected 2015-10
TTCATTCTCAGAATAGGACAACCTTAATTCATCTTTGATTTCCGTCCACATTAATTCTGAATAATCTTGTTGTGCTTTATCAAACATTTCCTGAGTGAATTTCTCTGACGTTCCAATGTAGTCATGAACAGCCAACATCAAACGAATAATATCTCTTGGCCTATACAGCGAATTATTCAAGATAAACTTACGTGTTTCTTCTCCATTAACTATACTGCAAAAGTATTCTTCCCAAATATTATTTGAAGCGCGAAAATCACTTCTTTGTTCAGAAGCATGGATTTTATTCTCTATTATTTTTAGTAATTGATTTTCTGTATAGTTACCCCCTTTTTGGAACCAGTTTATTTCAATGCCTCGATCTTCAATGGGTTTGGTCAATTCATACCCAGCTGAACGCACATTTCTTAGGACTTCACTTCGAATTGCAGCAAAAATATGTATATCCATCCCTTTTTCGGAGCAAACGAAATTCATATCATCAATAGCAATAATTAAATCTCGAATCATTGCCACATCTTTTTCGAACTGGTGCTTATTACGAACAGACAACTCAAGTTCATCTATCAACACATACACAGGAGAAGAGACGAACTCTAATTGAGAAAACAGCTGATATACTTTTTTTGATAGCTTAGCATAATTAATTCTATTTTTCCTAGAGTCAAACTCCAACTCAACTCTTAGAGAAGCAGAAAGACTTTGGACAAAATCAGCTGTTAATTCCACTGATCCCTTTTTTATTTTAGGCATCACTATTAATGGTGACTCGCTTTCTCCATAGATGCATTTTAAAAGAGAAACTAATGTGCAATAGTCTTTTGTTTTTCTAAAGATGCAAAATTCCCCTGCGGAAGCCCTAATGATAATTTGATTAATTAAAAAGGTTTTCCATACCAACACATATGACGATTGGTCAACAACGGAAGCTGTGTCATATTTTTCCTCAGTTGGAATACTGTCTGACGAATTGGCTATTTGTTCAAAATTATCTTTGTCCACTTGCTCAATATCTGATTTGAAGCGGATTGAAAACACTAAATTGCATTCATCCTTAGCAAAACAACATTGAAGATATCTTAAAAGTGCAGATTTACCCGTACCTTTTTTTCCACAAATATAATACCTGCTACCTGAAAGAAAATCATCAACGTGGTACTTCGGATTAGAAACAAAAGATTCCATAAAGTAATCTTGTCCGAAAGTATTAAGTTCATTAAATGCATCTGTTTTTCCAAATACAATTTTATTTAATGGCATTTTATCCATATTTTTACTCCCCACTTCTCCGCTCATCAGCTTGGGTAACAGACGGTCACGGGCTTGTGTTGCTGTTTCAATTTGTTTTCTTGCAACAGTTCTATTTCACTAAAATACATACTGAAATCGTTCCAATGTATTTCTATTTGGCAGAATAATGTCCATGGGCATTTAGAATATTTGTGGTCATACTTGGAACCGCAACTCCAATATTCATAGAATACATATCAAATGATTTAACAAAGAAATAGAGAAATACCTCAATATTAGGCATTTTCATTTTGGTATAGAAGACGGTATCCACTATCCAAAAAGATTCATCGCCATAAATAATATTATTAAGAGAGCCTTTTCGATGAATAAGACCCGATTCTCCATCATAAATAACCTGCCTACATTTTCGCATAAATCCGCCTGGTCCATAGACGGGAATTAGGCCATCTAGAATGGATTTGTGGTCTTTTCCATACTTAACTTCAACAATATCACCAAGTAGTCGTTTTTTTCCATCCTTCCGGCACGCCGTCCATGATTTTGGTGTGCTCATGGCCGGGGAAGCGCAGGTCGACAAGCGTGTCGGGTCGGCGGCGTTCAATCGCAACAGACGACTTCAATGCGCCGGCGTGTTGCATGGCACAAGAGAGAATCGAGCACAAATTCGCGCGCTCCGGCACGGGCATCTGACGCTTCGCGGACCGTCGAACGCGCTCCACGATGTCGGCCGCAAGATAGGCGGCCTCCAGCGAACGATCAATGGGAAATGCCTCGCGCACGGGGTCGAACGTGCCCTGCGCACGCAACATCTTGATCCCCGTGAGGTAGTTGACGATCGCGGTGAGGGGCTGCTTGAGCTCGTGTGCGAACATCGCGGAAAGCTGTGCGACCATCCCTGCACGCTCGAGATTGGCAAGCGCCTGACGGCTCGCGCGCAAGGCTTCGGCGGCGGCCTCGCGACGGCGCGATTCGCGCATGAGCTCTCTCGTTCGACGTCGCACCAGCAAGTTTACGCGTACGACATGTACGGCGAGTACGAGAAGCGCCGCCGCCAGGGCCGCAAGCGGCAACTTGTACCGCTCGACGAGCGCCGAGGGCGACATGTCCCGCAGATACGCTCAGGGGCCGAGTTGCAGGCGCTCCATCAGTTCCAGAACACGCTGACGGTTGTTGTTCGACACCCAGTCGTAGCCGCGCCGATCGGGCGGCGCCGTAAGTACGGCCACCGTTACGTCGCGCACGACGTCGGGGTGTGCGTTCGGAAGCGACGCAAGCATCATGTCGGGAAAGAGTTCGGTCGATCGCTTGCAAGCACCCGCACTTACGGGCGGTTGCTCGTGCACGACGCGAAGAGCCTGCGGATCGATCGCGCCCGCTGCTACGGCTTCTTCCAAGGCGCAGGTGGAAAGGATTGCAACTTCGGTTTGACCCGAGAGTACCATCGTAGCGGCGTCGGGAACGTTCCACTCGGTGAAGAGCGCTTCGGAGAAAAAGTGCTCGGGGTCGAACCCCGCTCGTGCGATTTCGTTCATCGGGACGAGCCAGCCCTCGAAGGCGGCGGGACTCGTGGTGGCGACGCTGCGCCCCTTGAGGTCCTCGAGTGTTCGGATCGGACTGTTTGCAGGTACGACGAAGACGGCACCGATCGTACGATCTGCGTTCGCGCTCCCGGCAACCCTTCGTGTGGCGATCTCCTCGAGGCCGAGCGCGTCAAAGCGCACCGCGTCTCCGCTCGAGAGAATCAAAAAGGTATCGGGCTTGAACTCGACGCGCTCGAGATCCGTCCCTCGCGCGAATTCGAAGGTTCTCACCTCGTACTGCGGGAGCTTCGCACGCAGTGCTTCGACAAGCGGCACGAAGCTGTACATATAAAAATCGGGCTTGAACGTATCGACCAACCCGATCGTGATGACCGGACGCTCCGGGGACGACTCGCCCCGAACGACTCCCTCGGTTTCACGGGCTGCAACCGGAGCTTGGCTCCGTGCCGGTACTGCGAGCGCAAGCCCGAGCACCACGCCGAGCGCAGCGAAGAGAGCCCACAAACAAAGCGGTGGAGTGCGTTGGGTCATGCGGGACGGTGCGAACGATAAAAGGCCGAATGCAAGGAGCGCAGGGCGGATGACTTTGACGGAGCATTTTAAGCCGTGCGTCTCGCCCGTAGGGGAAGACAAGCCCGGTGACCGCACTTGAGAACGCCGACGACGGCCCGACCGTCTGCGATTACGTCGGCACACGCAGAAAGTTCGGAGAGCGACGCCTTCGAGCTCGCACCCAAGCGTTCCGAGAAAGAGCTTGAAGGCGAAATTCAAACGAGGATCCCTACCGACAACCGACGCGCTCGAAAAAGGCCGCCCTCCCACCGGGGAAGAAGCGGCCTTTTGCTCGAACTCAAGCGCTCCGACCGTCACGCGAACGCCGTCGCGCACGGTCACAAGGCGCCGTCGGGCGGAGGAAAACGCCCGCAGCTTACTTTTCTTCGGCCGCGTACCCGCCCGCGATGCGACCCGACGTGTAGGCGATGCCGAGACCCGTACCCGAGGTATAGACGCGGTTGTAGTACGGGCGGTTCTGAACTTCGCCGCCCGCGTAGAGGCCCTTCACGGGCGTTCCGTCGGCGCGAACGACTTGGAACTTGTCGTTCACCTTGACGCCGCCCATCGTTCCGCCCGTCTGCGGCACGACGCGCACCGCGTAGAAGGGCGCCTTGAGGAAGGGTTTCAGATAAGCCTTGGGCTTCTTGAACGCCTTGTCGTCGCCCGTTTCGCACGCTTCGTTGTAGGCGTCCATCGTGCGCTTCAGGGCTTCGGGCGGAACCCCCATCTTTCGGGCGAGCTCTTCCCAGGTGTCGGCACCGACCGCAAGCTCGGCGTCCGGATAGTCGACGAGCACCTTCACTTTTTCGGGATCCGCACTGTCAACGATCGCCCAGGCCTTTTCCTGCTCGGCCACGTAGTCGGTCAAGTACGGGAGATTTTCGTTAACGAAGCGCTCGCCCTTCTGGTTCACGAACACGCGGTCCTTGTACTTGTCCTTCGTCGTAAAGGTCTTCGTGAGTTCGGACTTGGGGCTGTTCACATAGAGCCCGATCACCCAGGCGTCGCCGTACATGACGCCGCCCGCCTTGACGGCCATGCGAATCCCGTCACCCGTAGCGCCGACCGTTGCGACCGAGAGGTCCGCAAAGGGCGCGTACTGCGGGACGAACTTCGCGAGCATTTCCTTATCGTGCGCGAACCCGCCGGTCGCAAGCACCACGGCTTTGGCGGAAACTTCGTAGCGGGTCGTTTTGTTGTGCGCGGTCACGCCGACGACGGCACCTTCCTTCAGGATGAGGTCGTCGACGGGGGTCGCCGTACGAATATCGACGCCCAACTTATCGGTGTAAGTCTTGAGCGACTCGATCACGAATCGGCCGCCCGCGGGCGACGAGCCGCGACCCGAAGCGGGCACCGGAGACTTCAGGGGCGCGTGCGCGTAACGCGGACCGCCGTAGCCGAAGGGACGGGGCGATGCATATTGATGCCCGACGTTCGTTTCGAGCCAATTGACGGTTGCCGTAAATTCATGCCCCATCCGATCAACAAGCTTCGTATCCGGGAAGGCGGGGTCACCGCCGGGGAGGCTGCGCTTCTGGTCGTCGAGCCAGATCTTGATGAAGCCTTCGGGGGTCGCATCGGTGACGCCTTCCTTTTTCTGGAGGTTGGTCGACCCCCCTGCAATCGCACCGCCCGCAAAGGCGGAGGAGCCGCCGATCATCGGCATTTTCTCGAAAACGATCACCTTGGCGCCCTTTTCGGCTGCGGCCGCAGCGGCCGCCATCCCGGTGCCGCCCGCGCCCACGACGACCACATCGGCCGAAAGGGTTTCAAGCGGAAGCGTCGCCGGATCGATGCCGGCTTGGGCGCAAAGCGCCATGAGCGAGATGCTCGCGGCGACGACGGTTTTTGCGATTCGCATGTTTTATCTCCTTCTTTTCGTGCGGGGGATATTGGTCCGATTCCCCGCACAACCTGTTTATTTTAAAACTTGTGCCTTGATCCGATCGACGCTTCGACGATGCCGCAGATGTCGATGCCTTCCCGTCGCACGTCGATTTCGTCGTTGACGCAGGAAGCGACGCCGCAGACGGGCGTACGCTTCGAGAGGACGTATTCGCAGGCCGCCGAAGTCTCGCACTTTCACGCGCAGCAGACTTCCTCCGGGGAGCGTACAAAACCCGAAACATGATCCGAAACGGGCCCCGATCGGGCACCCCGTCGTTCTCCTCGTCTTTTTCCACCCGAAAGCCCGTGTCTAAAATGGTCGAACGCGAGTCCCCCCGCGATCGCGCGGCGAGCTCGCGGACAACCGGACCAAAGGAGAAAATTCATGCAAAGACGAGAATTGCTTCGTAGCGGAACGCTCGGCGTCATCGGAGCCGTCGGGGCGGGTCTCACGGCAGGGACGGCTTCGGCCGCAAGCCTTGACGCAAAAGGCTCCGCGCGACCGACGTTCGATCGCACGGTAGACGTGCTCGTCGTCGGATCGGGCTTTGCGGGCGCGGCGGCGGCCTTGGCTGCGACGGAAGCGGGCGCCGAAGTCGAAATCGTCGAGAAGATGGCGTTTGCGGGCGGCAACTCCGCGCTCTCGGGCGGGATGATGGCCGTACCGGGCTCGTCCGTGCAGAAAAAGCAAGGCATCGAGGATTCGCCCGAAAAGCTCGTCGAAGACATGCAACGCATCGGCATGGGGCTCGGCGATCCCGAACTCGTGCGCGCGCTCTGCAACGAAGCGGCGGACACTTTCGAATGGACGCGTCGCCACGGCGTCGTCTGGAACGAAAATCTCACCGGCAAAGGCGGCCATTCCGCGAAGCGTTGCATGGTCACGAAGGAAGGTACGGGGCAAGGGATTCTGAAACCCTTCTACGCGGAACTCGCGCAGAAAGGCGTTCGCGTGCGCACGAAGACCTTCGTCTCGCGCATTTTGCGAGACGAGTCGGAGGACGCCACCGCCGGAGCCGTGACGGGCGTCGAACTGCGCGAAGGGTATGTCTTCGGGAAGCCCGTTTCCGGAAAGCTCGTACGCGTCGGCGTGCGTCGCGGCATCGTCTTGGCCTACGGCGGGTTTGCCGCCGACAAGGCCTACCGCCGCAGGCTCGACCCGAAGCTTTCCGACGACCTGAAGACGACGAACCAACCCGGGGCCACCTCCGAAATGTGGCGCGAAGCAAGCCGCATCGGCGCTCGGATCATTCAGGCCGATTGGATCCAGTGCCTCCCGACCTGCTCCCCCAAGGAAGAAGGCATGGGGCTTGCCACCCACTTTGCCGACATCGCGGGAGCGCTCTACGGTTGCTGGGTGAGCACGCTCACCGGTGCTCGCTTTGCGAGCGAATTCGCGGACCGCAAGGTTCTCACCGATGCCATCCTCGGTGTCATCGGAAAGGGCGGTCAGGCGCTTGCCGTCGCGGATGCGAACGGTGTGGCGGAAATGGAGAAGGTTCGCCCGGGGCTTCTCAAGAAAGTGCTCGCATCGGGCGTCGTGACCGAGCACGCTTCCCCCGAAGCGCTTGCCAAGGCCTACGGCATGGATCCCGCGGCGTTTGAGGCGGGCATCCGCGACTACAACGCGCTCGTGCGCGCGGGGAAGGACACCGCTTTCGGGCGGCCGCTCGAAAAGGCAGCGAAGGAGCTCGCGCTCGATCGCGGTCCCTGGTACGCGTCCGTCATGAGCCCGAAGCTTCACCACTGTATGGGGGGCGTCACGGTCAATGCCGCCACCGAAGTGCTCGACGTCATGACCGACCGTCCGATTCCGGGGCTCTACGCCGCGGGCGAATGCACGGGCGGCATCCACGGGGCGGTACGCATCGGTGCGTGCGCCGTCATGGATTGTCTCGTCAACGGTCGCAAGGCGGGGGCCGCCGCGGCCGCGCGGAAGGCCTGATCTCGAAGCACTTACAGCGAACTCACGACGCAAAAACGGTCGTCCGGATCGAGCGACGCTCGACGGACGGCCGTTGCCGTAATCTTCGGGGCGCCAAGCAAAATCAGAAGGTATGCACCAAGGTGGCCAGCGCCGTGACGACCTTTTCCTTCATCTCGCCGCGAGCTGCATCTCCTGAGGTTTTGTATTTCGCCTGACTGTAGCCGAGGAGGGAATAAACCATCGTACGCTTGGAAAGCGGATACAGGTAGCCCATCGTTGCAACGTAGGCGTTCAAGTCAAGCTTGGTATCGGCTCCGTACGCATCGCTCGTGAACCCGGCGTCGGATTCCGCGTCGGCATACTGCAACTGAGTCTTGAAGGTGCCGTTCCAGAGCGGAGAGTCCGTGCCGATGGCAAACGTATAGCCGTTGAAGCCGCCGGCCTGATCGATTTTCTTACTGATTGCGGTCGGGGATTGTCCCAGAACGCCCGAAAGGAAGAAAGAATTGACCCCCATGAAGTCCACGGAGTGGTTCAGCCACTGTCCCATGGCAAAGAGCTTTACGCTGTCGAAGGCATAGTTGCCGCCGAACTTGACGCCGAAGCCGTCATTGAGTTGAGAAGGTTGGCCATCGATCGGCGTGTCGTCATGACGAATGAAATCAGCTACGCCGACCAACTGCAGGTTGCCGCTTTTGAAGGTGGCACCGAGGGCGCCGTAGCGGTTGTTGCGCGAGAGTTCTTCGTCCTCCTGACCGTTTAAGTTGAAGGAATACTGTGCGTAGAATTTCATCGGACCGACCTGCGGCGAAACGTAGGTAACGGCGTTGTCCATCCGACTGTAATTCTGGGAGTGACGGGTAACGGTACCGGAGTAGGTACTCCAGCCGCCCCAGAAGTTGTCGGCGATCGGATGGAAGATCGCATAAGAGCCGTAGATGCCGCCAATGGAGCAGAATCGGCCGAAGGCCACCCGGCCGTAGTCGCCTTCAAGGTAGACGGCGGCTTCTCGACCGAAGATCTTGCCGTCGCCCATGGAAAAGGATCCATCGTCGACGTTGAGCCCGTTTTCAAGAACGAACCCGATCTTGAGGTTGTCGCTGAGCTGTTCCTGGCCGCGCAAACCAAGGCGGGACCCGGAAAAGAGGCTTCCTGTCATGGCGAGGTTGTCGGTCGATTTGGAAAGATGGCCGTTGTGTTGGTCGAAGTCGTAGTTTTTGTGTAAATACTGGACACCCTGGTCAAGAAGGCCGTAAACCGTTACTTCGGCGGCATTAGCGGAACAAAAGACGGTGGCGGAAAGAAGGGTGAACAAAACTTTGGGGTTGAGCGTCATGGTGTCCCTCTTTGGTTTGATTGCGGCGGGACGGTAGTGGTCGCGACCGTCCCGCGCTTTTTATGACTGTGCTTGGGTGCTTATGCAGCGGCGTTCTTGCCGGCGATCAGTCCGAAGGTGAAAATTTCCGCAATGCCGTTGCCGCCGACGCGGTTGTTGCCATGGATGCCGCCCGTAACTTCACCGGCTGCGTAAAGGCCGTCGATAACAACCCCGTCGCGGTCGACGACCTGAGCCTTGGTGTTGATCAACACGCCGCCCATCGTGTGGTGACGCGCCATGGCAAAACGCGTGGCGTAGAACGGTGCGGTTTCGATCTTCTGTACCAGCATGGACTTTTCACGACCGACGGGATCCTTCTTGGTTGCAACGGCCTCGTTGTATTCCTTGACGCTCTTTTGCAACTCGACCACGGGAACCTTCATCTTTCGGGCGAGTTCCTCGATTGAATCGGCCTTGACGATTTCTCCGGCGTCTACGCCGGACTGGAGCAGATCCGTCTGACGGCCGATGCGGCAGTGGATGTCGTAGCCCTTGGCGTCCATGATGGAGAAGGCCTGTTCCTTGGGCTGCGCCAAGAAGGCGTTGCACAGAACGTCGCGCGGGGAGTCTTCGGCGATGAAGCGCTTGCCGTCCCAATTCACGAAGATGAAGTTTTCAACGAAGATGCTCATCGGATAGTACTTCGTCATATCCTTCGGACGATTGATGACGCACTGGATGTAATCCATTCCGACGGTTTCCGCGCCGATGTTGACCATGTACTTGAGCACTTCGCCCGTGGCGCTCGGAAGATTCGATGTTCCGAGATGTTCGAGTCGCGGGTCGTGCAAACCGCACATCTTGCTGTTGGCGGCAAAACCACCGGCAGCCGCAATCACAGCTTTCGTGGCGCGGATGAATTCTTTGTTTTCCTTACCCTGCACTTCGACACCCAGTACGCACCCCTCAAGCGGCTGCTCACGCACGATGTTTTCAACGGTGGTGGAGGTCAACACGGTAATGCCGAGCTTTTCAACGTAGGCACTCAAAGCCTTGATGTAGGACTGACCGCCTTGAAGCTTCGGGTTGCGGGTACGGGGATGCAGGCCGCCGTAGACCTGATAGATGTAGTCGACGAATTCGACGCCGTGCTGTTTGAGCCAGGCCAAGGCTTCATCTGCGTTTTGCGTGAGGATTTTTACCAGTTCCCGGTTGCCGCGATAGCCGCCGGCCTGCATCGTGTTCTGATAGAAGAGCTCTTCACTGTCTTCAATGCCGGCCTTTTTGAAGTCTTCCGGAACGACCGCGTTGTAGGCGCCGCCCGAGACGATCGTGTTACCGCCCACGAACGGATTCTTTTCAACGATGCAAACCTTTGCACCGGCTTCGGCTGCAGCCACGGCCGCCGTAAAGCCGGCGCCGCCCGAACCGATGACGACCACGTCGAAGGTGCGGTCCCACTTGCGCGGCACGGGGGCGACGTTCATTGCGTCGGCCGTCGAGCAGGTCAATGCGGTGAGCCCTGAAGCGGATGCGGCAACGGCGTTGGTCAGAAGAGACCTGCGAGAAAAGAGCGTACTCATGATGAAACTTCCTTTGGTTGATAGCTCCAGCGGTAGATTTGGTCAATTACTTACCGTCCGGACGAATAGTATATTACACCGTGTTTATAATTCGGGATACAAGGAACAACCCTATGAGGAGCAGAACTGATGGCACAGGAAAAGCAGGACTCGGCAGGAACGAAGGCCAAGAGACGCCCGGGACGTCCGCCGCGCGTGGATGAAAACGGCCAGTCGGCCAAAACGGTTGCGCTTGCGGCAGCTCGCAAAATCATTCAGCAAGAAGGCGTGTCACGCCTGAGTTTCGACCGTTTGGCGGCTGTTTCCGGGCTGGCCAAGGGGACGTTGCTGTATCACTTCAAAAAGAAGGAGAACCTTTTGGTAGCTTTGCTTGAGGAGCATGCTTCGGAGCTGGAATTCTTTTATCGGCAGGCGCAGGAGAGGTCCAAGGATCAGGACTTTGATCCGGTTTGTGCGGCTTTCATCGAGTGGGGGAAAGGCTTTTACGAACGCAACCCGGAGAAGTCGTCCTTCGGGCTTGCGATCCGTTTGGCGTTCGATTCGTTCGACCTGAAGGGACATCCCGTCAACGTGTGGTTTCAACAACGTTTCGAAGAGGCTCGGCACTCCAAGAAAAACTCCCGCCTTGAGGCGATGGCCAGTCTTCTGACGGTTCAGGGATTGTTCTACATGAGCTTTTTGCGCATGGGTGCTTTCAGTAAGGAAGAGGCACTCGAGATTCTGGAGTACCTTCAGAAAAAGCTTGAAAACAAGGAGGTCGACGCTCAAGCGAAGTGACGTTCTACGAACATTTGGAGAGGCTACAGTAGATGCAACCTCTCCTTTTTTTGCTCGTCACTTGAGAATTTTTGCTTGACCTTTCGTCGAAAGGCGCTTCGCCACATCGTCAGCTGACCCGAACAGGACAGGAAAACCCCGGGCCGCCACCGGGTCTCGATCGCATTTCGTCACGCCGATGAGGCAGGCCTCCGGGTTCTTCGCCCGTTCGTTGTCGATGCGCATTTAAAGAATTGAACGGCGCGGTTTCAAATCGCGCCGTTCGCGGCTTCCCTCTCCACCCATGCGTACCCAAAAACGCTAGCATACTAGCGTTCCAACCTCATACATGGAAATGTGTACCAAACAGTAAATATGGATGATCGTCAAAAAACGCTACCGTCATCGGCGAGCCGTTCGTCGGGAAGGCCGGCAGCCACTCGGACGACCTTCTCCTCCGGATCGAGCGTGGCCGACCGAAGGGCTAAGCGTCGAAACTCGGCGGCATCGTTGACTGGGATGAGGGTGGAAAAAACGGACTTGCTAACCCCGGGGGGTTTAAGGCACGATACAACCTCGTTTAAGGGGTTCTTCCATGGCCATACCCCGCCGTCAGTTCGCTCATGAATTCAAGCTCAACGCCATCCACCTTGTTCTCCATGAGAAGCGCCCCGCGTGTCAGATCGTCGACGAGCTTGACATTCCTCGCAAGACCCTCTACGGCCGGCTACACCTGCATCGCCGCGGCCCCCTTCAGGAGGCAACTACGGTGTCGCAGAAGAAAGTCAACACGGATAAGACCGAAATCGACCGCCTGAAGGTCGCCCTTGCGCAGTCTCTGCAGGAGGTGCTCCTCCTAAAAAAATTCGCGGCGTATCTGACTACGACCGGCGCAACCGCGTTCGTCAAGAACGAACGGCTGCGAACCCCGGCGCACAATCGAAAGTTTCCGACGAGACCATCATCGCCGGCGTCAAGAAACTGCGGGAAGACATGGGCTACACCCCCGGGTATCGCCAAGTCCACGCCATGCTGCGCGACCTGAACATTCAGGTGGACGTCGAGCGCCTGCAGCGCCTTCTCCGAACCCACGGATACATCGGCTGCCCTCATCGTAGACGTTACGTGAAAACAACGGATAGCGACCACTACATGACAGTGTATCCCAATCTGCTGCAACGCAATTTCGAGTCGGGACAGGTGAATAGGGCGTTGGTCAGCGACATCACCTACTTGGCAACCGAACAGGGCTTCACATACTTGGTCACGTTCATGGACGTCGGTACTCGCCGGGTCGTTGGCCGGGCCATCGATACGAAGATGACCACCGAGTTCGTTCTGAACGCTTTCGATATGGCCGTACACTTGCGAAAAGCTCAAGGGTACGATCTTGCAGGAACGATCGTACATTCGGATCGCGGCTCCCAGTATTGCTCGAGGCTCTTTCAGAGCCGGCTTTCGGAACTCAACATGCGTCCCTCCATGAGCGAAGCGGGCCGGTGTTGGGACAATGCTCCCGGTGAATCCATCTGGAGCTTCCTGAAGCGCGAAACGCTCATGGGCAAACGAAAGTTCCATGAGACGCTTACCTGCACGTCGAGCGATGGATCTCGAACTACAATCGCCGTCGGCCGCATTCCGCCCTGGGAATGCGATCGCCGATGAACCATGAAGCCGTGCTCGGCACGCAAACCTGAAACCTAACCAACGAGCCCCTCGGTTAGCAGGTCCGAAAAACGCACCCCACCCCGGTTGGCCTCAGGCAACTTCACAAGTTCCCGGAAAGACCGATAATTTGCCGGAGATTTGCCATTCCTCTCCGCACCCCAGCGGAAGATCCATCAATCGATCACGGTCGTATTCGACGCATCAAGACCGTCATTTCGTTGACATGCATCCTTTTCAAGGCGCCAACATGGTCCTTGATGTTTGCCGGAGAAATTCTCATGCCCTTCCCTCTCACTACAGAAGGAGCTCGCAACGTTCGTGACGCGCTCCAACGCATAGCTCGGGACAATCCTCGCATCAATGCCTTCGGCCTCGTCGTCGAAGCACCGAACGAGGCCCTGCCCGGTCCCCTGGCCGGCATGCCGGTCTCCGTCAAGGACAACATCAACGTTGCCGGCCTTCCGACGACGGCCGGTTCGATGTCGATCGACCCGCATCCCCAGGAGTCGGACGCAGAAGTAGTGCGGCGCCTGCGCGCGGCCGGTGCCGTCATCGTTGGCAAGACGACGCTCTCGGAAATGTCGGGCTTCGTGTCCACCACGCTTCCGCCCGGCTATTCGGAGCGATTTGGGCGAACCGTCAATCCCCGCCGTCCCGGTGCGAATCCCGGCGGATCGAGTTCGGGACCCGCAGCATCCGTAGCCGCAGGCTTCGTCCCGGCGGCCATCGGCACGGAGACGAACGGCTCCGTGCTTCTACCGGCGCTCCGACAGGGCGTAGTCGGCTTTAAACCGACGCACGGATGGATGTCGCTCGAAGGCATTCTTCCGATCTCACACCGCTTCGACACCGTCGGAATTCTCGCCGACTCCATCACCACGGCGAAGGCCGTCTGGTCGGCAATCCGCGACCGCGACGACCGGACGGGAACCGATGCCGGCATGATCCGGATCGGCAGCGCCGCCGCAGATGCGATCCATACCGACATCGAACGCATTTTCGGCGCCGTTCCCCGCCTTCAGCTACCGGATGGCGAAGGCGGCTACAAGGTGCTCACGAGCTTCGACATCCGACGGGACCTGTCCGACTGGCTTGAACGCTACGGCGGCTCCGGTCCCCGCAACTTCGACGAATTCTTCGAACGGGCCTGCCGCCGGGGGCATCCCTGGGGGCTTGACCGCCTTGCCGGTGCTTCGGTACTCGACGCCGCCTCGGAAAAGGATCCGCGCATCGCGGAAGCCATCGCGCAGCGCCGCACGCTCATAGAGCAACTTGCGAGCGCCCTGGACGAAGCCGAAGTCGACGTCGTCGTCGCCGGACGCTTTTCCAGTGTCTGGGCTCTTACCGGCTACCCCGCCGTCGCGATCAACGGCATCGTGCTCGGCGCGAGACCGGGTTATGAAGTTGCACTGCTCGAGTGCGCACGCCGCCTCGAAGAGGCCGGCACGGGCATATGGCCCGTCTTCGAGGACTGAAACCTGCCCGCCCCGCGCTCCAACAGCCTCCTCAGGTTATCCCGAACGAGGTCGTTGAGGCGTACCTCACATGAGGCCGGTCGTGCTGAGGCACGCCGCGATTTTTTTAAGAGAACGCACTCCCGACGAGAGCGAGCCAGTTCAGCGTAAAGGCGGGAGATCTTCGCCTGCTCGGGTGTGACCTCACGAGCGGAACCGGCTTCCGGGAGTTTGCCGTTGCGAGCATCGTGCAGCCGGGCATAGAGGGTATTGCGATCGAGACCGAGCTCATCGACGACATCGCAGGGGCGCATCCCTCGTTCCGAACGAGATGGACGGTGTTGAGCTTCATTTCAGCGGCGTACTTACGGCGCGGTGCAGCCACGGGTAGGACTTCTAACAAGAGGGATATCGGGACCTACTTTGCCCCTGTTAACAAGTCCGGAAAACCAACCATCATCCCAAAGACATCTTTTCGCTCGCCGGTATTCGCCGGAGCGATAAATTCGAGAAGTCGGTGCAGTTCCCGGCGTACAACGTTGGCTCGCCAACCCGTTACGACAGCGTCAGTCGTGAGATCGGTCTCAACAAGAACACGGTTGCAGACCATATCACCCTCTTCGAGCAATGCTTTATCGTGAAGGTTTGTCCCTCCTACGCGAAGATCCTTGCCAACGAACTCAAGAAAAGCAAAAAAAATTTACTTCTGCAATAACGGGATTCGCAACGCCGTTTCGGGCAACTTCTCACCGATAGCCAATCGTTCGGACGCCGGTGCATTGCGGGAGAACTTCGTGTTCACGGGGCGTTTGAAGCTGCATCACAACCGGTGAGCCTCTGCTTCGGCGGCTTGGCTTTTCCGACGACGTGCTCGACGACTGCGGGCGGCAAACGGTAACGCTGGCAAAGCGTGAAGACGGGGGTTTTCCGAGGTATTTCCATGACTGGATTTGCAGTACGCATTCGAATGTTCTTTTGGAGCATTCGAATATCGTATGCACGTTGGCGAACCTTTCGCGCGATCGTCAAAAAGCGCCCCGCTCTGTTGAGCAAAATTTCAACGGGCGGCATTGAAATTCTTTCCTATAAATTCAACGGCATGCCAACCGGACGAACGATCGCGTTCCCTCCAATGGGCATTGCAGGCATCGCTGCCGGCATCGACGACCAACTCGGGCGGTTGCGTATGGATGAGGACTATCGTAACGTTCCGCCCGTCGAGGGCGAAAACGGGCTCGACCGGTAGGCCGAGCTTCGGCGCCGCTACCCGAAGGAAACCTTTTGGGTGCCGAGGAAGCATCGGCGGTGAGCTTGCTTCATGCGGGGTAGGAATGCGGGGACCCGCAAGCTTTTGAAATGCCTTCGTTAAAATGGCGTTCATGTCCAACGGACGCAAATTTTCCGCACGCTTTTCGAATGATGCCTCTCGGTACGCCTGCCTGACTTGGTCGGCCGACCGGTCGTTAAATTACAACGAGAAAGTGCGCGAGCAACGCTACTTCGACAGCCTCTACAAGCTGATCGCCGAGACGAAGCGGCACTGACGGGCAACTCGCGCGAAAGACAACACTTTCGACGTACTCGGACGGCAACAAGGCGCTCGGGTCCGACCCGAGAATCGTGCTCGGGGAGTTTTTGAAAGGGACACTTGAGCGGGCCGGCGTTCTGCGCAAAGGCGAACTCATCACCGACGACATGCTCGACGCCTACGGTCGGCAAGCCGTCACGCTCGAAAAACTTGAAGACGGAAGCTTCGTCGTTCGGCTTTGAAGGGGGGACCTATGGATTTAGTGACACATATCCAAATATTTTTTCATCGACTTCGTATTGAAATCGCGAAAAAACAGGTCCTGCGCTCCATAGCCAAACGCAATCCGAAGGCGTTTAGCCAGCTTTCTCGGGGCGGGATTGAAATACTCTCGCTCGGCACAAACGGGATGCCGACCGGTCGCACGGTCGACTTCCCGCCAATGGGTGTGGCGGGCATCGTCGCCTGGATTGACGACAAGCTCAAAGACGGCCCCGAGCGCGTGTTCCCGGCGATTTCGGATCGCTGGAAAGACGACGAGCTTCCCTCGACCCCGGAAACCATCGAAGCCGCAAACCTCGACCGGATCGTAGCGTTAGGTTTTTTCGAGGGCGACCGCCTTCTTGTCGAGCCTACTATTGACTCGGGGGTTGTCATGACCTTCAATGACGAAACGGGCGAGCAGGTCTTTCTCACCGTCAAAATCACGGACATACTTGGACGTCTGCGCATGGGCGAAGACTATCGCAACATCCCGCCCGTTGAGAGTGCCGACGGCAAGGATTGGTGGGCCGAGCTTCGGCGCCGCTACCCGAAGGAAACCTTTTGGGTACCGAGGAAGTATCGGCGGTGAGCTTGCATCATGCGGGGGAATCCTGCGAGGTTCATGTTGAAGTTACTTATTGATATTGTCGCACTTATTCGAGAACTCATCCGCCGGGTAAGAATAACTTACGCACGCTGGCGCACAATTCGGGCTTTTAAGCGAAAGAATCCGCACAAAATGCGCAAGCTCAGTACCGGCGGGATCGAGGTCCTTTCGTTGCACTTAGACGGCATGCCGACCGGGCGAACCGTGGCATTTTCACCGCTGGGCATCGCGGTTATTGTCGCCGGGATTGACGACAAATTCAGCCGCGGTGACACGCCCGACCGCCTCTTTCCGCCGATCGACGAGGCCTGGAAGGACGAGGAACTGCCTTCGACACCCGAGGCTTTGCGCGAAACCAACGTCGATCGGATCGTTGCGCTGGGATTTTGCGATCGGGAGCGGATCATCACGAAGCCCGCGATCGACTCTAACGTCTTAATGACGTACGACGACGAAACGGGCGAGCAAGTCATGCTCATCATCCGAATCACCGACATTCTCGGGCGTCTGCGCATGGGCGAAGACTATCGCAACATCCCGCCCGTCGAGAGTGCCGACGGCAAGGATTGGTGGGCCGAGCTTCGCCGGCGCTACCCGAGAGAAACCTTTTGGGTACCGAGATCGCAACGGGTTTGAACCTACCTAAAAAAGCGTCCCGGCAGGATGTGTACCGAGACGCTTTTTCGTTTGAACTGCGCTGTCCGCAACGGACAAGGACGGATACGACGCCCGCAAGGCCTTGGTTCTCAATCCTCTTCAACTTTCGAGCTTCGGCCGCACGGATCTTCTTCCTGGTCTTGAGCTGCTCGATCAACGCTTCGAGCGTCAGGGCACCGGAGACCGCCTTCGACTTCAGGGCCTCGATGTCCTCGGGCGGCTCCGTTTCGCCGAGTACCTTGCAAACCGCCGCTCGCGGATGAGCGAGCGCTCGAACTGAGCAAACGCTCCCAGATTCTGAGAAGAAACAGAACGGCCCGCTTGGGGCGTACTCGAAACGGCCGACGCCGTTGCGCCCCCTCGGAAATCCGCCGGCATCTTCAGGCATCGTCCGGAAGATACCGGGAACGTCGGGACGTGCCCGACCTTGACAGGCGGAAACGTGTACGCTACAAGTGCGCGAGGCACGTGCGACGACGTGCGGCGGCAGCGGCATTCGAGCGGGCCCGACGAAAGAAGACCGAGTCCCGGGCCGCCCGCCGATTCGGCAAAGGCGCGAAGAACGAACACAACGAGAGGAAAAGCGGATGACCGAACACGATCTTCAAAAGCAAGCGGAACTCTTCAAGGCGCTCGGTCACCCGAGCCGGCTTCGGATGGTGATCGCGCTCGGCGAAGGGGAAAAATGCGTGTGCGAGTTGCGCGAACTCGTGGGCTCGGACGTCTCCACCGTCTCGAAGCACCTCGCGGTCATGCGAGCGGCGGGACTCGTCGAATCCTTCAAGCGCGGCAACTTCGTCTACTACCGACTTCTGCGCGGGTGCGTGACGACCTTCATCCGTTGCCTCGAAGAGGCCGAGAAGCCCGAAACGCAAAAGAACGACATACAAACGCCCGCGAAGCAGACCGATGCGTGCGGTTGCTCCTGCGGGCGCGGCACTGCGAAATAAAGGCGGTCCTCAGGTCAGGGCGTTCAAGGTCCAGCCGAGAAGCGTGAAGATCACGACGAGGACGCCAAGAAAGAGCGCAATGAGTCTCGGGCGCATCACTTGCTTGAGCATCATCGCTTCGGGAAGACTCGCCGCCACCGTGCTCATCGTAAAAGCGAGCGTGGTGCCGAGCGGGAGGCCCTTCGCAAGAAGACTCTCCATGACGGGGACGACCCCCGTCACGTTCGTATAAAGCGGGATTCCGAGAAGCACGGCGGCGGGCACCGCGGCGAAGTTGTCGCTTCCGAGATTCGCCGCGATCCAATCTTCGGGGACGAACCCGTGCAGAAGCGCCCCGATCCCGACGCCCGCAATGACCCATACCCAAACACGACGGAAGATGTCGCGGGTTTCGCCGACGGCAAAGCGGTGCCGCTCGATGAAGGCGGGCGACGTGCCTTCGTATCGGGTGTCGGCCTTCTCGCCGCGCTTCAATGCCTCAAGAAGAAAAGGCTGCAACCAGCGCTCGGCCCGGAAAGCGTCCATCAACATGCCGCCCGCAATACCCGCGGCGAGCCCCACCGCCACGTAGAGCAACGTCGTTTCGGGCCCCAAGAGGCCCCAGAGCAACACGACCGCCACTTCGTTGATGACGGGCGACGTGATGAGAAAGGCCATCGTGATCCCGAGGGGGATCCCGCCCATCGTAAACCCGATGAAAAGCGGCACGCTCGAACACGAGCAAAAGGGCGTCACGGCTCCGAAGAGCGCCCCCGCACCGTACCCGACCAGACGGTTCCTACCCGAGAGAAAGGCGCGCACGCGCTCGACGTTGAGACTCGCCCGACAGAAAGCGAGCACGTACACCATGATGACGAGAAGAAGCAGGATTTTGACCGTGTCGTAGAGGAAGAAGTTGAGCGCTTCGCCCGTGCTCGACTCGGACGAGAGACCGAGCACGTCGAACGTCACCCAAGCAGCGAAGGGTTCGTTCGCCGCATAGAGAGCGCTCCAGACCAAAAGAGCAACGGGGGCGACGAGCAGGAGACGGCGCGTCTCGGGCGTGACAATGGATTCGGACATGATGCTTTCCGTTACTTCGCAATAGAGGAAACGGGCGAAACGACAACGCGTCGCACGCCTTCGGAGTCCGAAGTGTATCCCCTCTTTCCTATTTGGTCAAATTACCAAATATAAAAATCGCACCCGACGACCGCCCTTTCGAACCCGCTTGCCAACACACTTGTGAGGCGGCGCACGACGTGTTAAAGTGGCCGATACGTGGCCATATGGCCAAATAGCAAAATATTGAAACGCCGACGCGTCGCGAAACGCGAGGCTTCGCGTTGAAGGAGAAAAGAGTGAAGATTCAGGTTTTCGGTACGGGGTGCGCGAAGTGCGCGACGGCGTTCGAGCGCGTTCGCTCCTGCGTTGAAGGACTTGTTGCGTCCGGAGAACTCTCGCAAGGGGTTGAGGTTGAAAAGGTGGAAGACGTCATGGCCATGCTTCGACTCGGCATCATGTCGACCCCCGCCGTCGTGATCGACGGGCGCGTGGTTGCGACGGGGCGTATTCCCGATGCGGACGAGGTTCGCGCCTGGGTTTTGGAAGGCACGGGCGGCGAAACGCCGAATGCCGCCCCCTCGTGCGGTTGCGGTTGCGGCTGCGGCTGCGGTTGCGGTCGGTGACCGGATGCCCGCACGCATGACGGACTCGGGCACGGCATGCGGGTTTCGAGCGCCCGCGAAGCGGGACGAAGGTCGGGCCGCACGGTTCGTCATTCGTGCGCGGCGCGCGGTGTGTTCGACGCTCGCTCCGGCGGCCCTCTTCGTCGTGTTTGCGGGAGGAACGTCTTCGGCGGCCTGCGCTTCCGGAACTCGGGCCGCCGAATCCGTGCAAGAAACGCGTGAGGCGCAGCCCCTCGTGGTGAACGTAGGCGCGGCCGCTTGCGTTCCCTGTCGTCTGATGGCGCCCGTACTCGAACGTGCGGCGCGACGTTACGAGGGGCGCGCACGGGTGCTTGTCGTTGACATTCGCACGAACCGCGATGCGCTCAAGACCTACGGCGTGCGGGTTTTGCCGACGCAGATTTTCTTCAACGCCGCGGGCGAACGGGTCGCAACCCACGAAGGTTTTCTGAGCGAGGCCGAGTTGACGCGCGCGATCGACGAGCTCGTTGCCGTCGACAAGTAACCCATGGAAGCTCTCTTTCTCGCCGCCTACGAACTTCTCGCGCAGGCGACGCCCGTCGGGGCGTTTGTTTGGGGCGTTGCAAGCCTCCTTCTGAGTCCGTGTCACCTCGCATCCGTGCCGCTTCTCACGGCCTATGTCTCGGGCGGCATCGAACGCACGGACTCTCGGGAGGCGGCACTATGTTCCGTACTTTTCGGTCTCGGGCTTTGGCTTGCCGTCGGGACGGCGGGGCTTGCGTGCGCCGCGGCCGGGCGTTTGCTCGGCGATTTGCCGCCCGCAGCGAGCCTCGCTGCGGGTTTGGTCATGACCGCGTTCGGGCTCGAGACGGCGGGCGTCCTTTCGCTGCGCCTCCCGACGGCAAGCCTCCCCGGGGTGCGTCGAGGACGTGCGGGCGCCCTCGTGCTCGGCGCGATGTTCGGTGTTTTTTCCGGTCCGTGCACCTTCGGCTTCCTCGCCCCGATCCTTGCGGCGGCGACGGCGAAACCGACGCTTCTCGAAGGCACCGTTCTCGCGGCCGCCTTCGGTCTGGGGCATGTTTTGCCGCTTGTCGCAGCGGGCTGTCTCGCCGAGCGGACCGCTCGGCTCCTCGCCTCAAGTCGCTTTCGGCGGGCGAGCCTTTTCGGGCGCCGTGCGGCAGGCATCGCGGTGGCGCTCATCGGGCTCGGGCTTGCATGCTCGAGCGTGCTTTCGTTCTGAAGCAATTCGGTACGCTTGATCTTGGACTTTCAAATGAAACGAATTCTTTTTTGTTGCACGCACAACCGCTGTCGCAGCCGCATGGCCGAAGCATTGATGCGGGCAAGGCGCCCCGGCTGGGAGGTCGTTTCGGCGGGCTCGAATCCCGAAGGCGGAGTCGACCCCGGGGCGCGGGAAACCTTGCGCGAAATCGGTCTCGAAGCGGTCGGGCCGGCGCGCAACGTCTTCGAGCTTCCGCTCGAACGGTTCGACCTCATCGTGACGCTCTGCGCGACGGAAGACCTGTGCCCCCTCCTGCCGGCAGCACTGCGTGCCCGCGTCCTTCATGCACCGTTCGACGATCCGTCGCGCGGGGTCTCTCAAGACGAGACCGAGCGACGGGCGCGCTACCGTCGCGTGCGCGATGCGATCGACGGATTTTGCGCGAGGCTCGTTGACAGGCTTGAGCGCGGCGGGTCGATCGAAGGGAAGTTCGGTCCGAAGGCGTGACGCCGGGCGGCCATGCTCGGGCGGACCGCCTTGAAGAGCAGCGAGCCCGTCGGGCCCGCTCTCAGAGCTTTCCCGCCCGAAGCACTTCGGCTTTCTTGGCGAGCGTAAGCAACGCTTCGATCTTCGCCAATTCCTTTTCCTTGCGACGGAGCGCTTTTTCGAGCTTCCGGCGTTCCTTTTCCCGGGCCTCCAAGAGCACGCGCGTCTTGTCTTCTTCGTTTGCCGGAACCACGCCGCACTCTTTCTCGTACCAACGGTCGAAGGCATGGAGCTCCGTGAGCTCAATCCCTTGACTCCGCCGGTACGCCTCGGCTACCGCGCTCTCCATCCCGACAAAGCGGCAGTACCTCGAAATCAAGAGTATTTCCTTCACGGTCTTTCCTTCGGGCAAAGGCGGCAAGTTGTGTTTCTTTTTCGGCATCGTTCTCATCTCGGTTGGGAGGCCCGCTTCGGTTTTCCGTCAGGGTTCCGAACCGGCGCGCGTCACGGGACGGGCCTCGCGGATCTCGAACGGGCATTCGTGCCATCGATCGTCAGGGTGATGCGTCGCATGACGGAGAGCGCTTCGGCACGCGGAGGGCGGAGGACGGAGGGCCGCATTCGTCAGGATTGCTTGACACAAACCGAACCGCAATCGTTCCGAGGTCCGAGCGGTAGCATGACGCCGAGCCCGCTACCCTCTTTCGCACAACGGTGCATCGGACGGATTCCATCCTTCTTCAACGAGCCTTCACGGCGCACGCACATGCTTCTTCGTTTTTCCGTCGAAAATTGGCGCTCCTTCAAAGACCGAGCGACTCTGGACATGGTTGCCGGATCCGAAACCCGTCACGCCGACCGCCTCCCCGAGCTCCCGACCGCCCGCATGAAGGCCCTGCCCGTCGCGGCCCTCTACGGCTCGACCGCCTCGGGCAAAACGACATTCGTCGAAGCGCTCGCCAGCCTTCGGAATTGCATCGTTGCGGGAAACGAGATCGGCGGCATCTTCAAACTGCACCCCTTCCGTCTCGACCCGGAGAGCCGTCAAAAGCCGTCACTTTCGAGCTCGCCGCCCTCGTGGGCGAGCACGTCTATCGGTACGAGCTCGCGCTTTTGCCGGAAAAGGTCGTCCGCGAGGTGCTGACGCTCGAAACGCCTTCGGGCGTCCTCAAGCTCTTCTCGCGCAACGCCGACGGGCGCGTGGCTTTCGGGGAAACCTGTTTCCCGAAGGATCGGCTGCCTGTTCTCAGGCTCATTGCGTCCGCCACCACTGCAAATCAACTCTTCCTCACGATCGCCGTTCGGCTCAACGCGACCGAATTCTTTCCTTTCTTCGATTGGGTGAAAAACCGCTTGGTCGTGCTCGCTGCGGACGGGGAGCCCCCTGCCGTTCATCCCTTTCCCGACCCCGCGAGCCCCTCGGCATGCGGCTCGTCGAGCACCTGCGGCACTTCGGCATCGGGATCGAGCGCTTCGAAACGCAAGCGACGTTCGGGCCGCTTCCGCCCGCGCTCGATCTGCGCGCGGTCAAGGCCGAACTTCGAGCGACGGGCGGCAAGCTGCGCTTCGGGGACACGATCCTCAGCATAGTCGGCGACGAGTTCGTCGCGGAAAAGCTGGTCGCCGTACATGCGGGCCGCGACGGCAAGCCCGTTAAGTTCGAGCTTTCCGACGAATCCGAAGGGGTTGCGCGGCTGCTCGATTTGCTGCCGCTTCTTCTTGAGTCCGATAAAACCGAGGGCTTGACGGTCGTTGCGGACGCTCCGGACCGAAGTCTTCATGCGCGGGTTTTCGACGGGCTCCTTCACGACTTTCTGGCAACGTGCACGCCGAAGAGCCGCCGGCAGTTCGTTTTCACGGCATACGACGTGAACCTACTCTCGGAGGAAACCTTCCGACGGGACGAACTTTGGGTGGTCGACAAGCGGCCGAGCGGCGAATCGTCGCTTTCTGCGTTCGCCGACTTCAAGGATGTGCGTCGCCGATGCGACATCCGAAAGCTCTACCTCGAAGGGGCGTTCGGGGGTGTGCCGCCATCGGTCTGACCGCTCTTCCCGGATCTCAAAGAGTGTGAGCAAGATCACGCAGCAGCAAAGCTCTTCGATATCGGCGCGACGAATACAGAACCACCATTAGGTTTAATCTATCGGCTACACGAAGCAAAAGATGATGCAACTATCAAGAATTTCTTGATAGTTCGACTTCGAGAACCGCACGCAGATCTCGACGCAGCCGGGGAACGCGGCTTTGAGCCTCTCGAGCCCGCTGCCGTCGCCGTCCTCTTCGACCTCATCGATCTCTTCGACGCCGGTCCACACCTCGGTCGGGAAAAATTTGACGACCCGCGAGGTATCGAAGTCCGGGTTGATCGCGAGCATGAGACCATTGGGCTCACGCAGAAGCAAGGCCCTTCGATACCGGCGCGCCGAATACGGAACCACCATTAGGTTCAACCTATCGATCGTACGAAAAAAGAGAAGCGGCAACTATCAAGAATTTCTTGATAGTTCGTCCGGAGGGAGTACGAATGCTCGATCGCAAGGTCAAGCACTACGCCTTACTCGCCGTCGGCCATCGCGTCAACAGCAAGCGTGCAACGGCCTCGCGCCTTCTCCGCTCGTCCCTCGGACGGCTTCCCGAAGAATCGGCTGCCTTTCCTCAAATTCGCAGCGTTCGCCGCTCGGAACCACCGGCATGCGTCGCTCAGATCGCCCGAACGACATCCGAAAGCTCTGTGTCGAAGGCGCACTCGGCGACATACCGCCGTCACGCTGACCGCCCTTCCTTCATCCGATCGAGCGCGAGCCCGATGAGCCGGTCCGTTTGATCCGCGAGGAAAAGCGGGATGTTGAGCACGTCGCCCTTGAGCTTCAGGTTCTCGGTCGAGAACCGCACGCAGAGCTTGATGCGGTCGGGGAAAGCGGCCTTCAACCTCTCGAGTCCGCCGGCGCCCTCACGGCCTGCATCGTCTTCATCGACCTCTTCGACACCGGTTCGCACCTCGACCGGGAAGAATGCGGCGACCCGCGAGGTATCGAAATACCTTCGTTAAAATATCGCCCATGACCCAAGAACAGAAATTTCCCGAACTTTTTTCCCTGTCTGAAGACGGATATTAACCAGGGGAGCTCCTATGAAAGCGACTAAGACTTGGCATAACATGCTGAACGAATCGCTGGAAGATCCGAACTTTCGCAAGGAATGGGACGAGGCCAACGCCGAACTGGCCGAGCTCGACAAGATCATTGCGGCTCGTGCATCGGCAGGTCTTGCGCAGCCCGATGTTGCCGCCTGCACGGGAACGACGCAGTCTGCGGCAGCACGACTCGAAAGCAAATTCCACGAGAACGGCACAGGCCTCCCCTGAAAACTCGATTTATTACGGGGACTTCCAAACATTCGAGAACCCCGGCGCGTTATCAATCAGAATCAGATACGGCCTCCCGCGCCATCTCCTCGCACGCCGCAATCACCGCCCGCACGAAGTCCGACTCCCCGTCCCCGAGCCCCGCACACTCGTAGTGCACGTCGCCCGCCCGGGGAAGCCCTGCGGGCAGGTACGTCCGGAGGGAATTTCCCGCAAAAGCGCCTCGCGCTTCTTCCCAAGCGTAAAAGAGCCAGACGCCTTCGAGCGTATCCCCGGGCCGCGTCGGGCTCATTGCGAGAAGGTACTTGTAGGCGGTATCCATCGTGCGTTCGAGCACCGTTTTCGTGCGGGTCGAGTACTTCGCGTCCGCCACGAACCAGCGCGACGGGGACGACGAGGACAACCTCAAAGGCTGCCACGAGCGCACCGCCCGAGCGCCTTCGTCCTCTTTTTCTTCCTTTGCGGTCTCTGCGACCTGCGAGACCTTTGCGACCGCTTTGACCTCTTTCACCGCTTTGAGCTCTTCAGTCGCCCCGGCGCTTTCCGCCATTGTGCTTGGCTTCTCCGTCGCGCCCCGCCGCACCGACACCCGCACGACGAAGTCGGGCGTGAAGAAGGCCTCTTCGGGCGTGACGACCTTGAGTCCTCCGCCTTCGGCGGGCGACAAGACGCTCGTGCGCGCCAGACGAACGGCAAACCGCTCGTCAAGGTCGACCGCTTCGCCTTTTTCGGCTTTGTCGCTTTTTTCGGCTCCTTCGGGCCGTTGCGTTCCCGAAGCCTCTTCGATTGCTTCGGTTGCTTCGGCTGCTTCGGCTGCTTCGCCCCCTTCGGCCGCTCCGTCGCTCATCTCATTCAAACCGCTCAAGCCTTCGCTCGCGCTCTCGCTCATCGCACTCAAGCGCACCACGGGTTCGTAGCACACGAGCACTTCGGCAACACAGTCGCCTGCGGTTTTCTCGAAGAGGAACCGATTCGGTCGGTCGGAGGAATCTCTTCTTCCCGCGCGTTCGAGTTCGGGTTCTGCCGCCAGGCAGGTGCCCGTCAACTTGAAGCCCGCCGCGGAGAGCCCTTCGAGCACGCGAAAGAGCGCGTGCAATTCGAACACGCGGCTTCGCCCGCACGCCGTAAGGAGTGCGGCCTCGTTTTCGAGGACGGGCTTTTCCGAGCGCTGCACGCCCGAGATCGCTTCGAAGAGCGCCCGGTAGGCGGGAATCGACCGGAAGACTTCCGTAGGTCTCAGGGTGTCCCTGCCGTTCGTGAGCGTCAAGAGGAGCGGCTCCGCGGGAAGCATCGTGCGGTAGTCGCGAAAGAGCACCGACGTACGGCGTTCAAGCCCGAAGAGCGCCTCCGCATAGGCGAGGATCCGCTTGGCGGCGTCTTTCGCAAGGGGCGAGGCGGTCGAGACGTAGCCCGGCCGATCGGGCTCGCGCACTCGGAGTTTCTCCGCGCGCTCCGCCGCCTCGCGCGCGTCCGCACGGAGTTCCTCGCCGAGCGCCGCGAGCACGCCGAGAATCGCGCGGTTTTCGTAGGTGTCGAACCGCTTCGCGCTCGACTCGACCAAAACGTGCCGAGGAAGGTACGTGCGTCCTCCGATCCGAAGGCCCGCTCCGCTCGGCGACGGGACGAGTTCGTCGGGATGTTCCGCGACGTAGCGAATGGTGTCGGAGGTCACCGCCCGCAATTTCTCCACCGCGTCGACCCTCGACTGCGGCACGAGCCGAAAGCGCGCGTTCGCTCTCAGGTAGTGCGCGCACTCCTCGTACGTGCGAAGAAGCCTCTCAAGCAAAGCGATGCGACGCTTGAGGGTCGAGCCCGAAGAGCTCGGGGAATTCGAATCGCGCTCGGCGTCGGGGTTTTGGCCGTCGGGACCGTCATTGCCCTCCTTCCCGTTCATCTCGTTCTTTTCCAAACGAACGAACCACTTTCCCGCCCGCTCGAAAACGAGGTTGGAGAGCTTCACGACGTAGCCCGAATCGCGCTCGGGAACGCAAAGGAAAACGGGCTCCGCGCGAAAGACCGCTTCGGGGGCCGAGGACGGGCCGAAGTCCGCGAGGGCGGCGGGCTTTTTGAAGCTTTCGATCCCTTCGAAGCTTTCGGCCCCTTCGAGCTCCTGAAGCTCCTGAAAGTCCTCGAGCAGCTCCAACGCATCTCGCGCCTCCTCCCACGGGCCGCTACCCAAGCGGTAACCGAGTTCCATGTCCGCCGTCCCCAGCTCGTAGGCCATCGCCGCAACGGGTGCGCCGAGACGGTCGACCGGAGTCAAAATCCAGACGAAACGCTTCGCGGGGAGAGGGGTCTCGGGGGAAGAAGAAAAAGACGAAGCGGAAGACGGCGCCGAAGCAGCAACGCCCGGGGCCGACGCCCGCGTCGCATCGCGGGCACCCTCAACCCCGCTCACGTCATTCGATGCGTTCTGTTCTATCGCCGCGTTCGCATCATTCGCATCGTTCTCTTCACGCTCTTCGCGCGCAATCGCCGTGCGCACGACCTGACCGTTGATCCGAAGTTCCACCTGGGGGTACGTGCGGACGGACCGGAAAGCATGCGAGGAACGGAAGGACTGTCCGGACTGCACGGACTGTCCGGACGGCATGGAGCGCGACGTCCCGCGAAGGTGAGCGGCGACGGCGACGCCGTCGTCCGCAGTCGAACCCACAACCGAACCCGCAGTCAAAAAAGCAGTCGAAGAAGCACTCGAAAAAACCTCCGCAGTCCCCGGCCGCTTCGCGTCACCGGCACCCGGGGCGTGACGAGCAACGGCATCGGGAGCTTCAATAGCTTCACGAAGAGCATCGCGAAGCGCCTTTGAGACCTCCCGGTCCGCGCGCTTCAGTGCCTCCTCGTCGACTTCGAACTGCCAGACGCGCTCGGCGGGCACGAACGTTTCGATTTCGGCGACCGTTTCCGCGCCGATCCCCGAGGGTGTATGCCCGGTGCCCCTCCGAAGCCCCGGCCCGAACCCGAAATCGAGCCTCAGTCCGAGTCTAATGACGGTTCCCTCTTCGAAATCCCGAAGGACGAGTTCACGCATCGCAACCCGTCCCCGTCAGAAGAACCGGTACCAACCGAGAGCGCTTTCCCCGCGCGCGAGGATCCCGTCGAGAATCGAGCGGCTGCGAGCAAGGCCCAGCCCCGTAAGCGTCTCCGCAAACGTTTCGAGTTTCTCGCGGTACGCGTCGCCGCTTCCTTCGATGCGGGGAAGCAAACGCGCCGCCACCGCAAAGTCGACCGCCGCACGAACGGTTTCGCTCACCGAGAGCACGTCGTCCGTACGCCCGAGGACGCCCGATTCCGAATCCGCAGCACGAACAGAACCGCTTGCCGACGCACTCGCGGCCGTGTTCGAAGTTTTCCCACCCGCACCGAGGTTCGGGAATTTCGAGAGCTTCGCGAGTTTCGACGAACCCGCAGACGTCTTCGCTGCGTTCGCTCCGTTTGCCGCATTCGAGAAAGCACCCTCTTCCGCATCCGCTTCGGAGAAGACCGGCACGGCGCTCGACACATAGTCCCGCATCGCCCGACACGTACGCACGGAGGTTGCTCCGCCCGTCGCACGGAAAGCGGCGACGACCGCCTCAAGGAGTGCCGCCGCTTCGGCTTCGCCCTCGAAGTGCGCGCGCGGCCCGAAGGCGGCGCGCATCGCACGCCAGGAAACGGGCGGACGCGAAGCTTCCTCGGCGTGCTCGTCGCCGGTTTCGTACGAGGCTCCCCGATCCGCAAGACTCGAGAAGTCGATCTTCGTCTCGGGGAGCGTCACCACGGATGCGCGGTCGAGGAGTCGGGGCGAAAGGTTTTCCGTCGTGAAGTCCGAGTTGATGGTCGCCAGGAACCGCAACGTATCGGGCACGTCGTAGAGCGCGTCGCCCCCGAGGGCGATGCGGTTCATGCGGCTCCGATCGTCGCAAATCCGCATGAAGTCTCCCCAGTAGTATTCCATGGGGGAAAGATTCGCTTCGTCCAAGAGCATCACGAAGGCGAGATCGTCGAATTTCGCGCGCGCCTCGGCGTCGAGAAGCGCCAACGCGTCGCTTCGTCGGGGATCGGGACTCTCAAAGGTCTTCGAAAGCGGATTCCAGTACCCGAGGAAGTCGCGCTTCGAGGTCCAACCGCGCTCGACCGAGACGGGAAGGAACCGTTCCGCTCGTTTCATACGCTCGGCTTGTTCGGTCCCTTCGGTTTGCCCGGCTCCCTCGACGCGACCCGAACGCTCCGTGAGCCCCAGCACGTCCCCGAGAATCACCGACATCGACGTCTTCCCCGCTCCGGGCGGGCCCGAGAGGACGGTGAGGAAGTTTTGGGTCAGCAGAATGAAGAGGTTCAGAATCGTAAGTCGGTCGTAATCGCGCCGGCGCTTGACGTCCGCCACGAGCGTGCGCGCAAGCGTCACGGGGTCCGCCGCAAAGCGGGGACGTGCGGCCGTTTCCCGAACGCGCGTCTCGATCCGGCGCTTTTCGTCCGTCTTTTTGCGGCTTCCCGCCGCTTCGAGGAGTTTCTCCGCGAAGACCCCGTCGAAGGCAAAGTTCCGAGCGCGCTCCAAGGCGTTTTCGAGGTACGCCTCCGCGGCCTTCGCTTCGGTACGCAGGCGCTCCTCTTCTTCGGCGAGTCTTTCAAGCGACGCCTCCAAGTCGCGGCGCATCGCGACGAGGTCGGCGGAAGCTTCGATGTTCCCGAGAACGCGCGTCTTTTCTTCGAGCCTCGCTTCGAGCCGTTCGGTTTCGTCGAGAAGCGTGCGGTTTCGCTCCTGCGCCTCCCTGCGCACGCGGTCGGCCTCGCGCTTTGCGACCGCCTCCGTATCCTTGAGAGTCGTCTCCAACCGCCCGATTTCGTTTTTAAGTTCGTCGATCCGACGGGCGAGCTCTCCGTAGCCTTCGATTTTCTTCGCAAGTTCCGGCGTCGCGGCAATGCGGCTTGCGATCCGTCCCACGATCCGCCCGCCCGGGCTCTTCGCGTCGGGCGAGTCTTCGAGCAACTCCGCAATCGCCCGACCCACGACCTCGGCCGCCTCCGCGCCCATGCGATGCACGGTCAAAAGGCGGGCAATCCGCATGAGGCGGGTCTTCGCGATTGCGGGATCGGTCGTGACGTAGGCTTCCGCTTCGGGCGGAAGCGATGCGATCGAGCTCTCCTGCGCATCGCCTCCCGAGAGTCCGTCCGCCCGATTCGCCCACACTTCGGGCCCCGCGGCGAGCACCGAGGGGAGAACCTTTTCCCTCAGGGTTGCGTCCGACAAGACGTCGAAGAGCTTCGGCGTCGCGCCCGCCGCAAAGGCGATTTCGACGGGGCAACTTGCCGTGACGCACTCTTCCGAGGCGCGCAGGGTGCGAATCGCGGGGTCGTCGCGGAGGAACCCCGCCACGAGCCCCCGTCGAGCGTTCGCGTCGCGCGTGACGAGATTCACGTAAGGCCGCTGCTGGCCGTCCTCCTTCAATTTCACGGGACCGTAGTAACGGTTCCCGACGGCCAAAAGAACCGAAACGCTTCTGACGTGCAGATGCGTGAGCCCCTCGTCCGCCGCGTCGTCCGCATCCGTATCGGACACCTCCGTACTTTCGGGTCGGAACCGTACGAGAACGTCTTTTTCGAGGTTGACGTCCTCAAAGCGCGGGCGCACGACGAGAAAGCCCGCGTCGTCTTCGAGCGGGTGGAGGCGCCCTTCGGCGGCGAGCCGATCGTAATCGATCGCGCGCTCGAAGTCCTTGCGCGGAGCGCCCGACCCCGCGTCGCGGTTGACGAACGAATCGTCCGACTCCAGATCGCACACGTAAAACGCCCCCTCCTGGAGCCGCGCCTTGCGGTGCGTGCGCAGATTCGCGGCACCGAGCCGCGGGAATTCGCTCGTGAAGTCGTGCTTCACGTAGTTTCCAAACGCGTCGAGCCGGTGCGTGAAAAAGAGATTCATGAACGTTCCCGCACGACGCATGTACGCGAGAACGCGCGCGCGGCCGTAGGCGGGCTTCGGAAGGCGCTCGTAGAGAGCGGGCTCGAAGGTCGACCCCGCCCCGTCCGTCGCCGAAGATGAACCGTGCCCGCTTTCGGGAGCGCACGGAAGGTCGAACACCGTTCGAGTCGCGGCGCTCGGATCGAGAGCGAAGAGTTCCGCAAAACGATCGGCGGAAGAGAAGGAGGTCGCTTCTTTCGGAAGACTTTCGGGCTCTTGATGCACGTCGGATGCTTCGGACACCTCGGACGACACGACGGACTCGGACGCCTCGAGCGATTCGGGAGCGTACGCCGTATCCGGGCGTTCGATCGTCCCCTCGCGGAGGGTGACGGGGGGTTCGGCGGCCGGGGTTGCGGCATTTGCGTTCATCGCATCGCTCGCACGGGAGTCGGCGGTCTTGACAGCCTTTTCGGCCGGATTTTGATCGAGCTTCTTTTTCGCGGCCTCCCGTACGGCGGCAATCCGATTCTCGCGGGCCTTGCGCTTCGTGCGGATCTTCCGGGGATCGAGCCTGCGGCCGATGGCGGCCGGGGTCACGGGGCCCGACGTGTCGGACATGCGGGACGTGTCGGCAGCTTCAACGGTTTCGGGTGTTTCAGTTGCTTCGGACGATTCGGGCGATCCGACGGATTCTTCGGCGTCGGACTGTTCGGACGCTCCGGACGTTTCAGGCCTTTCGTCGGTCTCGGCGCTTGCGGGAGATTGACAGTCACACACGGCCCGGTATGCGGTCTCAAGCCGAGCATCGTCCGTCTCGCCGAGGCGCTCCAGAAGTTTCTCCGCAACCTCCTTCGTATACGGATCGTTTTTCGCGAACCGTAAAAACCCGAGTACGAGGTGCTCGAAGAAGGCCGCGCGATCGGAGAGAGGCGCCGACGAATCCATGAAAATTCGATGGGTTTCGAGCGTCATGATCAATGCGTACGTGATGTACCCATCGGGATTCCAGCCGTTTTCCCGTCCGATCTCGGAGAGCGTCTTGCACCAGAGCTCGAAACTCGGAGACTCGCCCAAGCCTGCGGCAGCCCGGGCCAGATCGGACATGAGGCGCGCCACGCGGTCCGGCTTGGGAACCAACGGATACGGCGAAAGTTTGACCATGAGCGCGCGCTCCCAATGCAGTCCGTCAAGCACGCACCGCTCGAACTGCCGATAAAAAACCTCTCCCTTGAAGAAGTTCGAAGGCTTGACGAGTTTCTGGAGCGTCAAGCCCATCTTGAGATACGGCTTTGTAATCTTGCGCAGTTCGGCCTTGTCGACTTGGTCGGCGAATACTTTAAGGAGCGATGAAAGCGAATACATGGCGAAACCCTCGGACGCGAAAAGCGCAGTTTAACTTTTTAAGTTTAACCGCCCCGGGGTCCGACCCGAAAAGACGGCGGCGGGCGGGGGCTTGAACTCTTCGGGGCGTCATGCCGCCTTGCCCGGCCGCACCGCCCGTATCGCCCTGCTATCCGACAGCGATGACATGAGGGGTCGAAGCAGGCACCGTTTCGGCGACCTCTTCCCCGTTTGAGACGTCAAGCACCCCCTTGAACCGGCCTCCCCGGCGCGTTTGCAAGATTTGGACGCTGTGGTACGATAATTCCGACAGAAACGAAAACGCGACCAACGCCCCTTGGCCTAACGCCGATCCGGTTAAAAAGGGGTTCAGGTTGCTCGCGTCGTAGGGCGCCGCTCCAAGACCGCTAACCGATCGGGGGAAAAGTGAGGGGCGGCGTTTCTGTTTTTATAGCGCACGCAATTCTTCCATACCCTCCTCCGATTTCGAGCGCGAAGCTTGACGAATCGGCTGTTGTGTCGGCAACTTCGACCGCTTGAACGCTGTTCGCGAAGTATCCGCCGGAGCAAAGTACGGCCGATCGCCGTAAGAGCAAAAGCACGCTCGTCGTCACACTTCTCTCAAAGTTCTCGTTGCTCCTCTTCAAGCGCCCCTCCTTTGCAGGCCGTCGGGCTCGGGCCCCGATGGTGTTCGATGACCGAACGTAGAATTGATCGAGCAATCGACACACCGTCGGGTTCCGACTTCGACTCCACCCCCATGCCCATGTCACGCGAGCAATTCACCGCTTCGGCCGTTCCTGCGGCTCACTTCCCCGCTCCCGCGTCGTTTCCCGACGACTACCCCGAGCATGCCCGCTTCGTCCGTGAAGCCGAGGCGCTTCGCGACGAGGTGCTCCGTGCGGGGCACGAACCCGTTGCGGCATTCTTTACGCTCTGTTTGAATGCCCTTCGTCGCGACGGACTCTCCGGCGCTCGGATGCGACAGTTCGAAGCCGCTATGAAGCCCGTCGACGAACTCTTTTTCGCGAACTTTCCCGAGGACCCCCGGTTTTTGCGCGAACTCGCTCATGCGTTTTGCGCCGGGGAAGGCTTTCCCTCGCGGCGACTCCCCACGGATATCGACGACACGCTCCTCAACGTACTTCTCGAGGGACTGCCGCTCACGGCGAACACCCGCTTTTTCGACCCCTTTATGGAAGGCGGCCGACTCGTACGGCACCTCTACGCCCGAACGCCCGTGCGGAGAATCATCGGTTGGGACACGGATCCCTATCGGGTTTTGCTCCTTCAGGCCGAGCGCCTTCGCAAAACGCGCGGGCGCGCGACGACGCCCCCTCCGCGCTTTGCCGAGCGCAATCTCCTCACGAAACGTCCCTCGACCGTGCTTCTACTCCTGGCGCTTGCGGGCGGGATCGATGCGGGTGCCGCGATTTCTCCCGAAGGAAGCGTGGCGGCCGCCTCGCCCGACGTTCCTGCCACCTACCGCGCGTACGATCTCGGTCTCATCACGCTCTACCTCGCGGGGCGAGCGCTGGAGCCGGGCGGTCGCTTTGCGCTTCTCCTCTCGAAAGAAGCCGCGCGCAACGAAGCCAACGCCCGACTGCGCCGCGAACTCTTCAAGTTCGGATCCGTCGTCGGCATCACCGATCTCGGCAAGGACGACGGGCGACTCGTCCTTCTTTTCGAGCGGGGTGCTGCGGCCGACCAGACATACTGCGTACTGAAGAAGGGCGACGCGTGCGAAATCGCGGAAGCCTCGTGCTTTTTGGCAGACCCGCAGACGCGGTTTGAAGTTCGGTAACCATGCGCGGAAGGCGAAAAGCGCGGGCCGTTGAGCGGGAGTACGGGCAAGAGACGGCCGGAAAAGGTGAATCGAGCACGTAGCTGCAGGCAATCCGTCATTCGGGGCGCTCGAACCCGTCCGACCTCACCGCTCCCTGTAGTTCGCAAAGCGTGCGGCAACGAGTGCTATTGCAGGCACGATTGCGAACTCGGCGATGCACGCACTGAAAAAGCGCTCCTGTCGGACGGAGTACAATTTTTCGATTCGCCCGTCGTTCCCCAAACTTCGCCGCACGACGCCATTCGACGCCGCTCGCTCGGTTCTCGCCTCAAGCCACCCATGTCCGGCCTTCTTCTCGTTCTTCCCGACTTTCTGGTGATCCTCCTCGGCGTCTTCCTGCGCGCCCGGTTTTTCACGGAATCGACTTTCTGGTTGCGCACCGAGAAGCTCGTCTTTTACGTGCTCCTTCCGGCGATGCTCTTTCTTTCGGTGGCAGGGAGCACCGTCGCACTCGGCGACGCCGCGATCTTTCTTGCGGCGGGCGTTCTCTCGATGAGCCTTGCGGCGGGGCTTGCCTGGGGAATCCGATACCTCATCCGAGCCGACGACGTAACGCACGCGTCCGTCTTTCAGTGCGGGTTTCGATTCAATTCCTACATCGGCTTTGCGTTGGCCGCCCGCATCGGGGGCGACGAAGCGCTCGCGCTCCTTGCGCTTCTCATTGCGGTGTGGGTTCCGATCAGCAACGCGCTCGCAACGGCCGAACTCGCGCGGGCGGTGGCGAAGGCGGACGGTGTGGGAGAAGGGGCTGTCGAAGGCGTTCAGGACGGCGGGGAGAAGAACGGGAAGGCGGGCACACAACCCCGCACGGAGCTTACGGGCCGCGCTCTTCTTCGGAAGACCCTGCGGGGTGTCGTCACGAACCCCTTGATTCTCGCGACCGTGGGCGGGCTTCTTTGGAAGGCGTTGGGGCTTCCACTACCCAGCACGCTCGTACAGACGCTCAAGCACCTCGGGGACGCGTCCCTTGCGCTCGGGCTTCTTTGCATCGGAGCGGGGCTCACGGCGGGAAGCCCTTCGGAAGTACGCGCAGCTCATCGCCGCCGCCACCTTCGAGCGGCTCGTTGCCGCCCCCGTCGCGGCGCTGCTCGTCACGAGCGCCGTCGCCTTTTGCTTTCCGCTCCCTCCCATGGGAGCGGCCGTCGTGCTTCTCTTTGCGGCGCTTCCGACCGCTCAATCCTGTTACGTGATGGCAAGCGCCATGGGCGGGAACGCCCCGGCGGTGGCGGGCGTCACGACCGCGCACATTCTCGCGTCGGCGGTGACGTTGCCAATGTGGACGATCGTCATTCAGCGGGTGTTGGAGGGGGCGGGGCATTTCTGAATGTCCAAGTTCGTGGCGGGATGCTTCCGGAGAACTCGGAAAGAACGCGGCCAGACCGTCCCAGGATCTGGAGAAATAACAGCAAGCTCGCATGTCCCCTCGGACTGCTTGTGGAAATGCCAAGATCTACGAATTTCGTGACACACTAAAGGGTTGTAGCTCCACTGAGAGCCCTTGATCTATATAAAAAAGCTGAAAAAATCATGACACTACATTCGATTATCCTCGTTCCTTCTTTACAACTATGTAGTCCCCTTTTTTCTCGCAAAAAACCATCTCTGCACTAACAATATCATCCGTCATTATGAACTTCATATATTCTATCCAATCCGAGATCAAGATTCTATATAGAACCTTATTTTTGTCATAATCAGATGAAACAAAAAAGGATTCAACAGTATTATGATCGCCAACCTCAAAGGCAAATATATAAGAATGAATTAACCAATTGCAAACATCTTTCCCCTTCACCTTAACTGAAGTCTCATGATCCCAATAATGACTACCTTCTTCAGGCCAACGTCGCATAAGATTTATTGACTTCTTCGGACGTATAGCCTTTACATCCATGGAATACTGGCAAGCCTCATCACTTAATTTAGTGTGGCAATCAATAAGTTTTCTTATTATGAATGCAGAATAAAAAATAGATTTCTCAATAACAGTATCGCTTTTCTCATCATCAGATAATCTCTTTTTTGCAGTATTATATTTAATAAGATCCTTTAACTTTTTATGCAAATCCTCTTTCCAAGGATAGCTTTCATAAATCACATTGACGCCCCCATCACTTTGGGTCTATTGAAAATAGCCTTCAGAGAACAGAAGTATATTCCAAATACACCCCTGGGAATCGCATGGATGTTTTGCGACAATAAGATTTCAGCCAAGAACGACACCAGGAATCCAGCCACTCCGCCACAAAGGCGGACACTTGGAGTTCAGTGGCGGGGCCAGACGACCGACGCCCCTGGTGTTTGACCAACAATGGCTGAGTTCGTATTGGCAGAACGCCGCGGTGCGATCAGCCAATCGTAGCCTCTCGGTCGAAATCACCGCCTGGGTTCTCTGGATCGAGGACGTCGACGAAAATGCGGCCCTCGGCCTCATGACGAAGTCACCCTCGCCCCCTACGGTTCCGTACCGCACACAAAGCACGCGTAGCGCGTGTCCGTCGATCTCTGCGGAGCCCCTTCGGTCGCCTGCCGCAGCCGAATCGTTTTCTCCGACGCCACGAGAACACCCGTCTGCCCCCGATATCCGCAGGCCTCCTCACTGCGCGCGCCCACCGCGCTGCCCATCCCTCGCAGCGCTCTCACGTACCCAACCACCACAAAAGCCCTGACGCACTGTAAATCAAGCAATTCTGGAAGTGGCGGATGACTCCCGACTTCGGGGAGATAATGCTCGCAATGCGATAGGGCCTGATGTTCGCTTCAGCTGGCCATACGTGTCGCCGCTCGAAGGCTCACCCGCCTCGAATTCACCGAGCCCGACCGCAGTCCCGATCGTCGTTCATCGAAGGCAAATCCGGTGACGGCGTACGAGCCTCGTTTTGCGTCGACATCAGGTTCGAACGCGAGGCAAATCATGTTGATTCATTTTTGGTTATGTACCACGGTATGAGTTCAAACATCATCATCCCGGCGACCTCCGGCTCCGCATCCAAGTGCGGTCCGGAAGTCTTCCGTCCTGCCGAACCCGATCGGTACCCACCGACCGAAGCCGGAGCCGCGTCGAGGGATGCCCCTCCGCCGCCGGAGGTCTTCCCCATTCACACCACAATCCCGACACGAATGAAGGTACAGGCACGCGTTGCGGGCTGCGCGCCCGACCTCACGGAAAAGCCCGTCCACACAACCGAGGAATTTGAAAGCATGCCCTCTCACGCCAACCCCACGATGTCCGACCTTGCCAGTCGACTCAACCCCGAGAGCCCGGAAGCTTGCGCGACGTGCAAGATCCTCGAAGAGAGCGAAGTGCTCCGTGACGTCACCTGGCTTAAAGACGAAAGCTCGCTCCGTCCCATTTCGACGTTGCTCCGTACGACGCGCTCCGGAGCCTCTTCGCAGTCGCATCGGCATTCCGCAGATCGCCACGAAACGCTTGAGACACTCGAAACGGTCGCCGTCGTCGACAAGAAGCTTGCGGAGTTGCACCGCAATGACGCCGCGTGGCGTGCCGGCGAAGAGCTCCCGTACCTCGAGGCGATGAGTCATGATTTCGAGCGCGCGCTCTTTTGCGGCACCATGCCGCGCGCGACCGAGCGCTTCCACGGGTTTGCAGAACGTTACGCCGGGCTCGACACGACAAAAGCCGCCACCGCCCCGAACGTCATCGATGCGGGCGGTCGCGGGAAGAACCTGACGTCAATTTGGCTCGTCGGCTGGTCGCCGAGCACCTGCTTCTGTTTCTACCCCAAGAACACCGCAGCGGGTCTCAGGATCGAAGACATCGGTGAAGAGTCGGCCCTGGACAAAGAGGGCGGAGAATTCCGTGCCCTCAAGACGCGCTACACGTGGACATTCGGCCTCTCGGTGCGGGATTGGCGGTACGTGGTCCGCATTGCCAACATCCCGAAGTCGCTCGTCGAGCACGTTGCGGGCGAGTGCCGCACGCAGAGCACGGAGAGCCCGTCCCCGTCGAGCTCTGCGGAGCATCCCCTCTGCGCGCTCTTGGCCCAAGCCCTGAACCTCATCCCGTCGTACGAAGGAGTCCGGCTCGCGTTCTACGGGAACCGTGACGTTGCAACCGCTCTGAACCTTCTACGGGCCGAGCCTCGAAATACGTGCCTTTCATGGAAAAAGACGGAGAGCCGGCCCGGCGTTCTCTTTTTCAACGGCATCCCCTTCCGGCGCGTTGACGCGCTGAGGTGGGGTGAAAAAGAGGACCGGTAAGAGGGCTTGAGAGCACCGGAGCGCCCGAAGCGACGCGGTCGCGACTGCCGTGCCACATCACCTGTCCTGTCGGCGCCTGTCATGCACTCATGGCGTCACGTCGCCGAGGGCGCTCTTCGCACCCTGCCTCTTACCGCCCGTAGCGCCGTCTACCCCTCTCTGCTTCTCGACCGCCCTTGGCCGTTCACGGACCCCGCCATCGACGGAGCCCATCGCTTTCCCCCAAACGACATCGGGAAACCCGCCACGCCGCCACGAAGCGGAGCGCCCGAAGCCCCGCAAGAGCGCTCAAGCCGCCGGGGCCCTACTTTTCGCCACAACCGGTCGACTGCTTCGTGATGGAACACACCCGACACCGTCGAAAAGAAACGACACGGTTCGCCGGAGGGCTTGCCGTGTCGTTGTCGCTTCAATGTCGCCTTATTTCGCGGTCTTCTGCGACCAGTGGATCCCGAGCGACTTCGTAAGCTCCTCGTAGAAGGCCAGTTCCTTTTCAAGGAAGGCCGTCGTTTCCTTGGGGCCCATCCAGGCCATCGGTTCCCAGTTTTCCTCCGCACTCTTCCTAACGGCTTCGCTCTCGGCGACGCGCTTGAGCGTTCGGGCCAACTCTTCGACGATGTCGTCCGGCGTGTCTTTGTTCACGACGATCGTCCGCCAGCTCGTCTGCGCGTAGTCGTAGCCGAGCTCCTTGAGGGTCGGAAGGTCGGGCAACATGGAAAGCCGCTCTTCATTGAAGGTCGCCAACGCCACGAAGTCGCCGTGCTTGATGAAGCGCTCCGCGTCGGGGGTGTGGGTGATGAGCACGTCGGTGATGCCGGTCAACGTATCGATCGCGCCTTCGAGCGGGCTCGTCGGTTGGGTCACGAGTTGCACGTCGAGCTTGGCAAGCTTCTGAACGAAATACGTCATGCCCGAGTGAATCGAGCTCGGGAAGTTGGTGAGGGCCACGCGAACCTTCCCGGGATTGGCACGAGCGTAGGTCTCGAATTCTTTGAAAGTCTTGTAGGGGGCGTTCTTTGAAGCAACAAGGACGATCGGAAGCAACGTCATGCGGCAGACCGCCTTAAAGTCGGCGGGCGTAAGCGCCCCCTTCCGGACGTTGGGCTTCAGAACCATCGGTCCGAGCGCGGCGAAGTAGAGATAGGAGCCGTCCTTCGGGCCCTGAACGACTTCACGAGCAGCGCGCCCCATGAGACCGTATTCGAAGAGCACGGGGCGCTTCGTGATCTTGGAGAGTTCCTCGTTGATCACCCGACTCAAGACGTCGTAGGGACTCGGTTCGAACGGGTGAAAGACGGTAATGGGCTTGGGAGACGAGGCGGCGACGGCGGAACTCGAGGAAACCGCTCCGAGACCGCTGAGGCCGAGGGCTACGGCGGATCCGAGAAGGGTACGGCGTTGAATGGTCATGGTGATTCTCTCCTTTTTACGGTGAGGGAGCTGCCGTTCCGGCAACTCCCTCCGGGTGGTCGAAATTAACGAGCGCGGTAATTTTGGTTCGTGTGGCAGGCCTCGCAGTAGACCTTCGGCTGCGAGTGTTGCTTGTGGCACGTACCGCAAGGAACGCTTTCGCCCCAGTGCGGCGAGTTATGGGGATTGAGTGCGTACTTCCCGGTCGATGCGATCAGCTTCTCCATGGGGCCGTGGCACTTCAGGCAGGCGTCGTTGGACGGAATATTCGTCGTATCGGTGCCGTGACAACTTGCGCAATCGAGCGACTTGTGGGCTTGCGGGAGCACTTCGCCGGTGTTCGCCGACTGGGCGACCGCCGCCGCTCCGAGAAGGAAAGCGGCGGCCGAAACGACGAGACTTTTCACCGTGGTTCGGAAGACGGACATGATTTTTTCCTCTTGTCGTGTCGGGTTGGATGTCATGCTTTGGCCGCGATTTCCCGAGCGGCGATCATCCCGAAGGTGATCCCGACAACGATCGAGGCGGACGGAAGCGACGCTTTGCCGTGAACGCCGCTGGCGCACTCGCCGGCGGCATAGAGCCCCGGAATCGGCTTCCCGTCCGTGACGGAAACCACTTCCGCCTTGGGCGTCACAAGCATGCCGCCCACCGTGTTGTTGGCTCTCGGAATGAGCGCCGAGGCGTAGAAAGGGGCCTTCACGCAGGTCATGAACTCGGCCTTGGCGAAGTCCTTGTTGAATTCCGCATCCTTCTTGGCGGCGACGGCGGCGTTGTAGGCATCGACCGTCTTGCTCACTTCGTCGAAGGGCAGTTTTTCCGCTTTGCAGAGCGCCTCAAGCGACGCGTATTCGCGAAGCGACCCGAGTTTCAGCTGGCGCTTCGTTCGGTTGGGATCTTCGAAGTGCGTGAGCGTCTCGGAGTCGACGATAGCGACGGGGAAACGCCCCGTGGCTTCGGCGATTTCGAGCGCGGCGTTTGCGAGCGGATCGCGCGGGAGCGACTCGTCCATGAAGCGCTTGCCCGTTTCGGGGTGAAGGAGGATCGTGAAGCGGCAGTCGCCGCCCGCAAGGTCGAAGCCGTAGCGCATGAAACTCATGCCGAAAGGACGGGCGCCCGCAGCGAAAGCCGCACGCAGACCGCCGCCCGTTGCACCGAGGCTCGCCATCTCGACCATTTGCGGGTTGAAGAGCGGGAAGTCTTCACGGCGCCACTTCGGATCGCGGGCGTAGCCGCCGAAGGCCAGAACGACGCCCTTTTCCGCACGGTAGTACTTCACGACGCCCGAGGTGTTTTCAAGGTCGTCGCTCTCAAGCGTCTGATCGAAGTCGTAGTGTTCTCTGACCTTGAGCCCGACGACGCGTCCCTTTTCGTCTTTGATGATGGCGTCCATCTTCGTGCGGATGCGAATGTCGCCCTCGTACTTCTCGAGGAACGCTTTGCGAAGAGGCTTCAGAACGCCCTGACCGCACCCGCCGACGGGGTGATGAATGCGGAAGGCCGAGTGTCCCTGATGCTTCATCAGTTTGTCGGAAAATTGGCAACCTTCCGAGATGAGCCACTCGATCGACTTTCCCGATTGTTCGGCAACGGCACGCGTCAAGGGTTTGTGGTTGTAGCCTTCGCCGGCGCGCGTGAAGTCCGCGACGAACTGCTCGACGCTGTCTTTGACGCCCGCTTTGCGCGTGATGGGGCTGTCGACGGCGCAGATGTCGCCGACGGCAATCGAAGAGTTGCCGCCCTGAACGGGAAGCTTTTCGATAACCACGACGCGCTTGATGCCGAGCGAACGGCAACGAACGGCGGCGGTCATCCCGGCAGCGCCCGAGCCAACGACGATAACGTCGAACGTTTCATCCCAGTGCGGAACGCCGCACGGAGCAGTTTGAGAATTTTCTTTCGCGCCGGAAACGGCGGAGAGGCCGAGAGCAGCGCTACCCGCACCGGCCACAACGAGATTTCTGAGGAGACGGCGTCGAGTCGTCATGGTCGAGTTCTCCCTGGTGTCTTACGAGGTGATTCATTCGGGGATCGCGGAACCCGTGCACCGGAGAACGTCTCAACCGACTTCAGCCTTTGAGTGTCGGAGCTCGGTTGAGAAAGTTCGTTTCGGGTTCGATCCTTTCGCAGAGCATCCGGCGACGGCAAACGTTGAGGGGAGAGGCTTCTCCCTAGTCGGATTCGTAAATCATAGTCCCGCCGCTCGAAAACCGTCTCTCGGTAGAAACCTTGACGGCAGCAAGGAGGTGCACGTCATGCGGTGTGATGCGGTTTCGGGACTTCGGCCGTACGAGCGATACAGGAAATCCCACCAGGACGTCGCGAAGGCGGATCGCCCAAGTCTCGGTGTCGGTCGGGAGTTCAACCAGCACCCTGGGCTTCGTGGCGACGTGGCAGGATTCTTATTGACGGAACACAACGCGCTGGACCCACGCATCACTGCGGTCGCTCTGCTCACACGCGGTTCAAACAGAGTAAGACATTTATTAGATGTAACAAACCAGAAGTACACTACCGCATTTTGGGTAGCTATGAACCTTTGAGGCTTGCAGGTACATATACCGCCCCCTTACTATCATTGGCAATCAGATACAGCATTGCCCGTTTGAGCACACAGAACTTTCAAATAAGATCTGATCAATAAAGAGGTATCAGATGTACGATCTTCTTCAACAACTACTCATGGCCTTTATGGCTGCGGTTCTCACAGCGGTAGCCAACAACTATCTTCAAAATAAAAGATTTGATCAAGAATATAAAAAATTACAGAAACAGCAACAACTTGATATAAGAAAAGAGCTCATTATGCGATCCCATGATATATATTTTAAATTTACAAAAGCATGGGGACAGAGAATCTCCAATCAATCCAATCTGAACCTTTCTCCAACTGAGAAAAAGGAGATTCTAGGGCTTCTTTTAGAAATCATGTACTGCTCCCATGACTCTACAATAAAAATTCTAGCTTACAACGCCATACAAGAACTTAAACTTAGTCAGCCGAAGTCAAACTTTCCATGTCTCGAAGAACTTAATAGGCATATCATTGATGCTCCAATCAACGATTCCAATATTTCTTCATGATAAAATCTCGATTGTTTTGAATTATAATTCATCATTTGTAAACACTTCAGTTTGTAGATAATGTAGGATTCAATATCCTTGTCCGATGGATTTATCATAAAACCACAGAATATCAGGAGTAACAATATGGTGCACTACAAATTAAAATCAGCTCACTTCATCAATTTAAAGGGCCTAAAAAATGTAACATTAAACTTTGAAAAACGACTAACGGCCATAATGGGCGTCAATGGGTCTGGAAAAACTACTGTCATTCACGCACTTGCCTGTGCTTACCAATCACCAAAAGTCGAAGAAGTTAAACAAGAAAAAAAAGATAAAAAAAATAAAGGGGAAGAAAGAAGATAAAAAATATATCGAAAACTATAGATTCCCCGACTTTTTCATCCCCAATACAGATTCCCTCTGGCAAGGAAGTGAGTTCGTTATCGAACACGAAAGAATAGAGAAAACCCTCCCTCAAATATAGAAAAGTCAAGTCTTTTCATGAAGAAATACATAAAAAGCGTTGACAGATGGAAACCACGATATTGTGATCGCCCTCTGCGAAACGTGTACTATATCGGCATAGACACCTGTTTACCCGAAGTTGAAAAAAGTAAAACTCCAAATAGAATAACCTACACTTCATCTTGTGCCCATCAAGTAGCTGTCCGCCACGTCCGAACTCACCGCGCCCGACCTCACCGAAGAGCAGCCTCCGAACGACGCATGCTCTTCGGGTTCGCACGACGCGCACCCGTATCGCCGCTCGGCTCATAGGTTGAGCGGCGCACAACAAAAGCCCGGCGATCGCTACGTAACCCTCCCTCTACGGCCCCCTGGCGCTCGTAGCGATCCGCGCCCGACGCCCCACCCCTTCCGTCCTGCGACCCCCCTGCTGTCCTCCCCAAGAAGAGAAAGCGTATGAAGCCGCTTGAGGCGCTCCGCCTCAGGACCCCCAAGACCGCCCGCAGTGCCTTGCGGTCCCCTTGCAGTATCCGCTGTGGTGTGCGCCCCGGTGCCCGCTGCCGCGTCCGACTCGTACCCTTGTTCCAGCTCCGTCGGCTTTCGAAGCTCGGCACCCACGTTCCCGCTCCCCCATCCTCCTCCGCCCGCCTCTTCCTACGAGCGATCCTTTACGTTCTCCGCCCGTGCCGCACCGACCGATCACTGGGAAAAGGCGTCCCAACCACGAACAAGTGAACGCTCACTTCGTGTGCGTCTCCGACGCACACGCACGAAATAGAAAGGGGAGCGTTTCCGCTCCCCCTCCTCGTATGACTCGCGTATCGGTCGAACCTCAACGCGTCACTCGCGCGGCTCCGTGTCGTCCGCCCTCCCCGTCACCGTTTCACCCAACTGCTTCACGGCAAAGACCGCCATGAAGAAGGCGCTCACCGGAATGGCCAGGTACACGTAGCGCACCTCCATCCATGGGATCGACTGCATGTGGGCGTTCGAGCGCATCACCCAGACGACACCGTACCAACAGATGACGACGTAGGTCACAAGCTCGATCAGAAGCACCGCGACGCGCATCCACCGCTTCACTGCGGGGGAAGCGATCTGCGAGGTCGCGACGTCAACGACGAAGTGGTTCTTCGTACGCACGAGCTCCGCGGCCGCGAGAAAGATCATCCAGATGAGGCAGAACTGGATCCAGTCGTCCGTCTGAGTGAAGTTGTAGATCGGCACGAACCGCACGAAAACGTTCAAGAGGAACATGACGAAGATTGCCGCGAGGAAGAACGTGCAAGCCGCCTGCGTCACGCGGCTGAAGATCGTTTCGAATTTCGAGTACATCGTCTTATTCCCCGATCAGTTGAGCGAACCCGACCGAGAGCTCGGGCACGAACGCGACCGCTACGGCCATGAGAATCATGATGAGGACGTAGCCGACGGCGTCCTTCGCAATATTCATGACGTGTTCACCGGTGATGGAAGAGAGCACGTAGAGGTTCAACCCCACGGGAGGCGTCAGAACGCCAATCGCGAGCGCAATGCACATGACGATCCCGAGCTGCGTCACGTCGTAGCCGAAGCTCTTCGCCAAGGGCACGAAAATCGGCACCGTGATGAGGAGAATTGCCGTCCCCTCCATGAAGCACCCCATGACGACGAGGATTGCGATGATGAGAAGGATCACGGGCGTCATGGTCGCGAAGTTCGCGGTGATGAAGCCGATCGTCTCCTGCGGGATGCGCGTGTAGAGAAGCACGAACTGAAAGAACCCGGCCGTTGCGATCACGAACATGACCTTAGCCGTCTGCTCGACCGTCTCCCAGAAGATTCGGGGGAGGTCCTTCACGTGCAGGGTCTTCGTAATGCAAAAACCGAGGAACATGACGTAGAGCGACGCCACGGCCGCGGCTTCCGTCGCCGTGAAAAGCCCCGCGAAGATCCCGCCGATCACGATGACGGGGGTCAAAAGGGCCCAGAACGCTTCCTTGAAGGCCGCCCACCGCACCGCGTAGGGTTCCGGGGCCGCTTTCGCGTAGTTGTTTTTGTAACTGATGTACGAAGACCACGCCATGAAAGCGAGCCCCAACAAGAGCCCCGGGAGCGCCCCCGCTTCGAAGAGCGAATTGACGCTCGTGGAGGTTAACCCCGCGTAGAGAATCAGCGTGATGCTCGGCGGGATGATGGGCCCGAGCGCACCGCCCGCCGCAATCGTGGCGCAGGAGAAGGAACGGCTGTAGCCCGCGCGCGTCATTTCGGCAATGGCGATCAAACCGATCCCCGCCGCGCACGCCGCGGCCGACCCCGACATGGCGGCCATCACGATGCTTGCTGCAATGGCGGCGTTCGAGAGCCCGCCCCAGCGGTGACCGAGGCACACGCGCCCGAACCCGAAAAGACTCTTCGAGATTCCGCCCACCGACATGAGGTTCCCCATCAGGAGGAAGAACGGGATCGACATCAGCGTGATGCCCGACACCTGCGAGAACATGCGCTGCGGCACGAGGAAGAGCCTCGCCGGGTCACCGCCCGCGAAGAGATACGTGACAATGGACGCAAAGCCCATCGTGACGGCCGTGGACACCCCCAGGAAGAGGAGGACCACCACGGCCGCGAAAATGAAAAACATGGTCATGAGAAGCATGCGACCGCGTCGGACGTATGTCCGACGCGGCCTTTAGGGGTCCGAGTGTACGAGTTACTTGATTTTATCAATAGTGGCGAGGAGTTCGTCCATGGCTTCCTTGCCGGAGAGCTTGCTCACTTCCTCGTACGCGGGCTTCATCTTCGAGACGAACGATTCGCGGTTCGGGACCGTAACGTTCATGCCCTTCTTCTTAAGTTCCTCGATGGCGGCGGCTTCGCCGTGCGAGACCTTGTCGCGCGTCAGGTCCTGCGCCTTCACGGCTTCTTCCTTCAGGATCTGCTGCACCTCGGCAGGCAACCCGTCGAAGAAGGTCTTGTTGGCGAGGAACACCTGGCAGTCGAAGTAGTGGTTCGTGAGCGCCAACTGATCCTGCGTTTCGTAGAGCGAGTCGGCGAGGATCGTGAAGACGGGGTTTTCTTCACCGGTGACAACACCCTGCTTCAGCGACGTGTAGAGCTCCGAATAAGCGATGCGCTGCGTGTTGGCGCCGATCGCGTCAAACGCGGCGAGCAAACCCGTCGAAGGCGGAACGCGGATCTTGACACCCTTGAGATCGTCGGCCGAGTTGACGACAACACCCTTCGTCGTCGTCTGACGGAAGCCGTAGTCGAACATCGAAAGGCCCACGGCGTCGTGGTTTTCGAGCTTTTGGTTCATCCAGCCCATCACGAATCCGTCGATCACCTTGTGCGCCTGATCGTAGTCGGAGAAGAGGAACGGAGCCGTCATCGCATTGAGTTCCTTGGCGTACATGGCCATGTTGCCGAGCGACACGACCGAGAGATCGAGCGCGCCCAACGTCACTTGCTCCGCGAGCGCCGGCTGGTCGCCGAGCTCGCCCGCCGGGTAGACCTCCACTACGTACTCACCCTTCGTGCGGTCCTTCACGTTCTTGGCGAACTGCAAAGCCGCTTCGTGGTGCACGTGCGAGACATTCGCCGTGTGGGCAAGACGGATGGTCGTCGCAGCCCAAGCCCCACCCGAGAGGGAGAGCGCGAGGGTCGCGACGGCGGACGAAAGGAGGAGCTTCTGAGCTATAGCCATATTATTTCTCCGAAGTAATAAACAGAGGCAAAACCAAGGTCGATAAGTTTAGATTTGGTAAACCTGAAATTTCCAGATCTTTTCGAATACCACACTAACAAAGATGAATCAATCGCCGGAGGTATACTCCGAGATCCGCCTTTGATTTGCGAATTTATTTTCTTTTGGAGGGGTGAACCCATCCGTCAATAGTGATTTGCGACGCTCGAGATAGAGTGAGTTTCCCCTCAGGGGCCTGTCGCACGAGCGTCGTGCCCGCGCCGATCGTGGCGCCCGCACCCACCGTCACGGGAGCGACGAGCTGCGTGTCGGAGCCGATGAACGCATCGTCACCGATCGTCGTGCGGAATTTGTTCACGCCGTCATAGTTGCAGGTGATGGTGCCCGCGCCGATATTGACGCGCGCGCCCACGTCGGCGTCCCCGACGTAGGAGAGATGATTGATCTTCGTTTGCGGCCCCACCGTCGACTTCTTGATTTCGACGAAGTTGCCGATGTGGTTTTCGCCGTGGAGTTCCGCACCCGGACGCAGACGCGCGTAGGGACCGATCCGAGAGGCTTCGCCTACTCTGGCACCTTCGATATGGCAGAAGGGAAGAATCTCGGTTTCGGCTTCGATGACGGAATCTTTTAAGACCGAATGCGCTCCGACGCGCACGCCGTCCTTCAGTTCAACGCGACCTTCGAACACGCAACCGACGTCGATTTCAACGTCCCGACCGCAGACGAGCTCGCCGCGGATGTCGATGCGACCGGGATCGATCAGCGTGACACCCGCCTCGAGAAGGCGGTCGGCCTGCGCGCGTTGCCAAACGCGTTCGAGTCGGGCGAGCTGTGCCTTGGAGTTCACCCCTTCGACCTCATAGGCATGCTCGGGATGCACCGTAGCAATGCGGGCGCCCGAACGGCTCGCCAGGCCGATGACATCAGTGAGATAGTATTCGCCCTGAGCATTGGTGTTCGTCAGCGCGCCGAGCCACTCGTCCAGGCGGGCGGTCGGCAACACCATGATCCCCGTGTTCACTTCACGGATCATTTTTTCGTCCGCCGTCGCGTCCTTTTCTTCCACGATGGACGTCACTCGCCCGAATTCATCGCGCACGATGCGCCCGTACCCCTTGGGGTCGGCAGGCTCCACGGTCAGGAGCACCAGATCGTTCGCGTCGCACTCCTCCTGCATCGCTCGAACGGTCTTGGGCGAGAGTAAGGGCACGTCCCCGAGGCAGACGAGCGTATGCGGATCCTTACGATCAAGCGCCGGGCAAGCCTGCATCAGTGCGTGCCCGGTACCGAGTTGCGGCGACTGTAACACGAACGTCAGATCGTCGCGCCCCACGTATCGGCGCTTCACTTCGTCGGCGCAATGCCCAACTACCACGATTCGGGGCGCCCCCGAAAAGCCCGCCGTCGCTTCGAGTACGTGGTCGAGCATGGGTCGACCCGCGAGAGGCTGAAGGACCTTGGGGAGTCGGGAGCACATGCGCTTGCCCAGACCGGCGGCGAGAATGACGATATTCATGGAGGGGAATCCTTCTTTAGACCGACGGCTGAAATGACCGTCGCATCGGGCAAAATTCTAAAATGGCAACGGGCCGCCCCGTAAGGCGGCCCGCTCGCCATTCGTTTCGAATTTTAACGGATCGCCCGAAGCGAATCCCCTCGAAGTTACGCGGGCAACGCCGCGGGCAACGCGCCCGATTCGGGCGAGGCCGCGGTAGCTTCTTCATGCTGGCGGCGGCGCCAGGCTTCGAGGTACTCGCGGTTGCCGGTGGTCGGCAGTAACGAGCCGATCACCATGCCGAGGCCCGACGCGATGAAGCCGCCGAGAACGCTCGGGAAGACTTCGCCGAGGCTCGTTGCCGTCAGGACGAACCACACGATGCCGCCGACGACGATCGAGCAGTATGCGCCCTGTCGGGTCGTGCGCTTCCAGTAGAGCCCGCAGACCAACGGCCAGAAAGCGCCCACAACCGGGAACTGATAGGCCATGGCCACCATGTCGTACACGGCCGCGCCCTCGAAGTAGATCGAATAGAGCAGTACCATCACCGCAAAGCCCGCCACCGTGAGACGCATGGCCTTCAGGAGGTTCTTTTCGTTGAGCGCGACGTAGTGGCTGAGGATGTTCTCCACGAACGTGGTCGCGGGCGCCAACATCGTGGCCGATGCCGTCGACATCACCGCGGAGAGCACCGCACCGAAAAAGAGCACGCGAAGCCACATCGGCATGTAGTCCCGAACGAGCGTGGGAAGGAGCTGTTGCGGATCCTCTTCAAGCATGCGTTGCGCGGCTTCCGGCATCACCAAAACAGCCGCGACGACGATCAGCATCGGCACGAACGCAAAGAGGATGTAGACGGAACCACCGATGATCGGGCCCGCCACGGCCGTCTGAACGTTCTTCGCCGACATGACGCGCTGAAACACGTCCTGCTGCGGAATAGAGCCGATCATCATAGTCATGGCGGCCGAAATCCAGAAGAGCCATCCGTTGAGGCTCGGTTCGGGCAACGCATGGAAGAGATTGCGCTCCCGCGCGTAATCAAGCACGTTCCCCATGCCGCCTGCGAGGTCACTGGCGAAAAAGAGGATAGCCACCAGACCGGCCACGATGATGATCATCTGGATGAAGTCCGTCATCGCCACCGACCACATGCCGCCCACCATCGTGTAGAGCAACACGACCGAAGCACCTACGACCATACCCGCCGTCACGGTCACGTACCCTTCCGTGACGAGATTGATGACGAGGCCGAGCGCCGTGATCTGCGCGCCCACCCACCCAAGGTAGGAGAGCACGATGAAAATCGAGCAGAGCACTTCAATGCCGCGTCCGTAACGGTCGCGATAGTAATCGCCGATCGTGAGGATGTTGAGCTTGTAGAGCTTCTGGGCAAAAAACGCACCAACGAGAATGAGGGCCATACCCGAGCCGAACGGCTCTTCGACGACACCGGCGATGCCACTTTCAATGAAGCGTCCGGGCAAACCGAGAATTGTTTCCGACCCGAACCACGTGGCGAACGTCGCCGTAATCACCATCGGGAGCGGCAAACTGCGACCAGCCAGAGCGAAGTCGTTGGTGTTCTTGACACGCATGGAGGCGTACACGCCGATGCCGATCGTCACGAGCAGATAGAGAAGGATAAAACCAATCAGCGTCATCTCACGAATGTCCTTATAAAACGACGTTGAACGGAAAAACCGAGTTTATTTGCGCGCATTGTAGGGACAAATTCCCGGAGGACCGCTCCCGTCGCCCTGGTTTTTCCCTCTCACCCCCCTCAATCGGGCAATGTTTCATCCATATCAAAAAAGGTTAGGGTCACTTCCTCCGAACACAATAAATCCCTTTTGTTTATCATATATCTACAACGCGATCAGACCCAGTTCGCTATGTCATCCCCACATATGGAAAAAGGACGGTTACCCGTCCTTCTCCTTTGTGCCGAAGCACTTCCGACATTCGCCGGAACCAAATCGCATCAGTTCGGCGTTTCGTTTTGCTTGATGGCGCCGAGGAGCCAACCGCCGTTCCCCTCGACGGGCTTCACGAGCAACCACGTCTCGTCGACGGACTCGTCTTCGCCGTTGATGCGCAACGTGCCGACGAAGCGCACGCTTGCGAGATATTCGCTGTTTTCGCGCGCGATGCCGAGGAGCTCGTTCGAGAGTTCGACCACTTCCGTGCGATAGGTCTCGTGACCGCGTTCGCGCAACTGATGCGTGATGGCGATGAAGACGTCCTCGGTCGTGAAGTCGGAAATTTCCACGACGTTGCCCGTATCCCAGGCCTTCTGGAGAAGGATGTAGTTGTCGCGGGCGGTTTTGAGGAAGGCATCGCGATCAAAATCCGCGGGCGTCACGTCGACGGCCGCACCGGAAGACACTTCGGGGTGAGCTCCCCGCGTGAACTGATCCATGACGCTACCCGCGGCGGCACCCGAAGCCGTCGAGATACTCGATTCAGCTGGAGCGCGGCGCATCACCGTTTCGCTCGCACGCGCTTCGGTTGCGTGTCCGCCCGAAACGCTCGAAGCAGTCGGGGTACGGCGCGAGAGGAAAAAGCGAACGGCCAAGAAGGCGAGCACCGCAATCAGGAGTCCCGTGATAAAGCTCGCCATGCCGGCGCCGTTGATACCGAGCAAGCCGAGAAGAGCCGAGATGCCGAGTGCGGTAGCCAGCCCCGTGAGCACGCTGCGCATCATCGAAGGTTTCTGAACGGGAGCCTGAGACGCGGGCGTCGCGCGGTTCGGCGTCGCGTTCTGTCCTCGCATCTGCCCGGCGGGCGCCTGAGGCGCAGCGTTGGGCACGGCCTTCTGATTGAAGGTCGGAACGGAACGGCTACCCAGATTCGATCCGCCGCCGAAACGACGAGCAGCTTCGGCATCGAAAGACGTCGCGGCCAGCGCGACGCACACCACGAGGGCGGCAAGGAAGTTCTTCATGGAAAACCTCAGGAAGATGCGTGGAGAACGGTATTGAAATCCGAATCAGGACCGAACGCTTTTCTCGCCGATGTGAAGCGCACAGATCCCGAAAGTCAGATTGTGCCACCGGACGCCGGAGAATCCGACCTCCGTCATCATTCGGGCAAACGGCTCCTGGGCCGGATGCATGCGAATCGATTCGGCCAAATATCGATACGACGGGGCATCTCCGGCAATTTTGGCACCGAGCCAAGGCATGAAGCGGAACGAGTAAAAGTCGTAAAAAGGCTTTAACCAGACCGCGCACTTCGAGAATTCGAGCACGAGCAAGCGGCCGCCCGGCTTGAGGACACGGAACATTTCCTTCAACGCTCGGTCCTTGTGCGTCATGTTGCGGATCCCGAAGGAGACCGTCACTCGATCAAACGAATCGTCGGCAAACGGCAACTCCTCGGCGTCGGCTTCTACTACGGCAGACGGATAGCCCGCTGCATGAAGCCGCTTCGCACCGATGGCGAGCATTTCGTGATTAATGTCGGTAGCCGTCACGTTGCCTGGTCCGACGCGCTTGGCCATTTCGATCGCCAGGTCGGCCGTGCCGCTCGCGATATCGAGCACCTTCATGCCAGAAGAAAGACGGGCCTCGCGGATACAACGCGCCTTCCAGAGGCGGTGCGTTCCGAAGCTCAGCACGTCGTTCATGAGATCGTACTTGGGAGCCACGCTGTCGAAGACGTGGCGAACTTCGTTCACCTTGCTGTCCTCGTCAATCATTTTGTAGCCGAAGTCGATCTGATGCGGCTCCTTCGGCCGGCCGCCGGTCTGCTTTTCGTCCATTTTCTCAGTGATGCCCGCACGCGGAGCGGGGTTTGGGCATGAAGGGGATGTTAGCGGGATCGTCTGGGTCGCGCGAAGCTCCTGCACGCTTGAGTTCTTCAAGGTAGCGGTTCCAACGTTCGCTTTGCGTTTTGTCGAGCTCCTCGAAGTAATCCCAACTGTAAAGGCCGCTGTCGTGACCGTCGGTAAAGACGATCTTCAGGGCGTAGAGCCCCACGAGCTCAAGCCCGGCAATGCCGACGTCGCGTTTACCGACTTGCAGTTGCGCCTCGTCGGGCGTGTGCCCCTGCACTTCGGCCGAAGGCGACATGACGCGAAGAAATTCAAACGGAAAAACCGAGTGATGCCCGTCTTCATAGACAAGCTCAAGCGTTCGGCTTTTTTGATTCTGGAGAATATCGACGGGGACCCGCATGCGACCTCCCTGGTAACAAGAGGGCCCGCGTACGTATACTGCGGGCCCGACATGCGCGGCTTTTCTAGCCTGATAAGGGTGGTCCCCACGACAGGAATCGAACCTGTAACGCAGCCTTCGGAGGGCCGTATGATATCCATTTCACCACGTGGAGACGCGAGGGGGAATTATATCGAACGCAAAGCGTTTTGTGGCGCCCTTTACCCGTCGTGTGAACAGTGTTCGTCGACGGCGTCAGATGTCCGCGGGGTCTACCTCCAGCACCCAGCTGACCGCCGAGGTTTGCGGCAACTGCGCGCTCCACGTCTTCAGGAACCGGTTGAGCGACAAGCGGTCGTCGGCTTCGACGAGGAGCTGTGCACGTTCCCGATTCATAAGGCGCACCAACGTCATCGGTACCGGATCGTAGACCCGAACCGTCTCCGGAGCCGTCACAAACCCGAGTTTGGCCGCATCTCTGAGGAAAGCGAGCGCCTGAGCAAGCGTGCTCGACTCGGCCCTCAACAGCGCCTGATAAACAAAAGGCACGCACAGGTTGGCTTCGCGCTCCTCGAGGAGTTGATCGGCAAAACGCGGATAATTCTGACTGGCAAGGGCGGCAAAGAGCGGATCCCCGGGAAAACGCGTTTGAATGAGCACCCGCCCTCGGGCACCCGACCGACCCGCTCGTCCCGCCACCTGCATGAGAGTTGCAAACAGGTGTTCTCGCGCCCGCGTCATGGGGCTCAGAATTTGAGCATCGGCATTCAAAATCAGCACGAGTCCTACGTTCTGAAAGTCGTGCCCCTTGGCAATCATCTGCGTTCCGACGAGCAGATCGACCTCCCCGCGATGGACTTTGGCGAAGGCTTCTTCCGCTTCACCCTTTCGCGACACGCTGTCGCGGTCGATGCGCAGAATCCGTTTTCCCGGGAACGTCTTTCCGAGCTCCTCTTCAATGCGCTCCGTCCCCGTGCCACGCGGCAGAATATCCACGTTGCCGCATCCCGGGCATGCATCGGGCACGGGCCGACTCCAGCCGCAATGGTGACATACCAAACGGCGCTCAAGCTTGTGAAAGACCGTGAAGGCCGAGCAACGCGGACAGGAACTCACCCAGCCGCACGCGCCGCAACTCAAAACGGGCGCGTATCCCCGACGATTCATGAAAAGGATGACCTGTCGCCCTTCTGCGAGTACCGCATCGACGGCCTCGCGCGCGGCGGCCGAGAGGGCCGTACCACTACCGCGTTCGGGCGGGGCGATGAGTTCGATCGAGGGCAACTCGGCCTTCGAGGCGGCGCGGTGCTTGAGTTCGAGCAGTCGATAGTCGCCCTTTTTGACTTTCATCCAGGTTTCGAGCGACGGCGTGGCCGATCCTAGAATCACGGGACAGCGATTTTTCGACGCGCGCCAGACCGCCAGGTCCCGCGCCGAATAGCGTAGCCCGTCTCCCGCCTTGAAGGAGCCGTCATGCTCTTCGTCGACGATCACGAGCACGAGTTTCTTGAAGCTCGCCAGCATCGCCATGCGCGTTCCGACCAAAACGCGGGCCCGCCCTTCGTGAACGGCCAGCCAGGCCGAGGCGCGTTCCGAGTCGCTCTTTTCCGAGTTGAGCGCCACGACACGCTCCCCCGGGAAGCGTCCTCGAACGCGACCCTCGAGCTGAGGCGTGAGATTGATTTCCGGAACCAGGAGCAGTACCTGTCCGTCGGGCGTCTTGCCGAGCGCGTCTTCGATGAGATTGAGGTAAACCTCGGTCTTACCCGATCCCGTTACCCCAAAGAGCACGAAGGGCGCGAACCCTTCGGACTTTTCCACCGCTTCCACCGCACTGCGTTGCTCGGCGTTCAGTTCCAGCCGCACAACCGGTTTCATCTCAAGCGGTCGATCCGCTCGGGCCTTCTCCAACCACTTGGCATGTGTTCTCACGGGAGCACGGCGGAAAAAGAGCGGCAAAGCCGTAAGCGCCGCCTCACCCCAAGAATGCTGGTAGTAAAGGCTCGCAAATTTTGTGAGCGCAAGCCACTCAACGCGCAGGGGTTCGATGTCGTTCAGTACGGTCAGGATGCTTTTGAGGCGCGAGCCGGCGATCTCCGTCGACGTCTTGAGGCTCACGACGATACCCACCACGCGACGTTTGACCAACGTCACGAGCACGCGGTCGCCGACCGCCACGAACATGTCGGCAGGAACCTTGTAGTCCAATTCAGGCAACCCTGGCGCCGCCACGATCACGCCTGCAAATTGATCCCCCGCTTTCAACGTCGACACGACTCTTTCCTCCGTTCAAGAGGCCACTATAACAAGGAGAAACTTCTCCCTTGCGGGATCTCCGGATCGGGTTTCCCGACGAATCCCAGAGTCCGTGTGGATAACTTTGTGGATTTCTCGACGCACTGAGCCCTCCTCTTACGGAGGCTCTCTTCCGATACGTCTCGACCGTCCGCCCAAAAAGCCCTGACCTTATTGATTTTTATGGGTTTTATTAAAATCAAGAGGGCCTCCGAACCTTATTCGGAGACCCCCTCTCATGCTTTGTCCGAGAGGCGCTCCATGTGCACAACTCTCGGAACATCCTGGACTTTTTCAGTTCGTCGCCGCTTCGTGGTAACGACGACTGTAGGCGTGAACTTCGTCGACGAGAATCTGAACGTTCTCGATCGGGGTGAACTGATTGATGCCGTGCCCGAGGTTGAAGACGTGACCCGAACCGGTGCCGTACGCGTCGAGCACGCGACGCACTTCGCGGCGGATGCTTTCTTCGTCGCCGAAGAGAGCGAGCGGATCGAGGTTGCCCTGCAGGGCGACGCGATCGCCGATCAACGTGCGGGCTCGCGTCAAGTTCACCGTCCAATCGAGACCGACGGCATCGCACCCCGTCGCCGCGATGTCGGAGAGCCACTCGCCGCCACCCTTCGTAAAGACGATCGACGGAACGGCTTCGCCGTCGTTTACACGGATAAGCTGATCGAGCACCTGCTTCGTGTAACGCAACGAGAACGCCTGGAAGTCGCCGTCCGCAAGCATGCCGCCCCAGGTATCGAAAATCTGGACGGCCTGGGCGCCCGCCTTGATCTGAGCATTGAGGTACGACGCCACGGCTCGGGCGTTCACGTCGAGAATGCTGTGCAGCAGATCGGGACGGCGGTACATCATGGTCTTCACCGTACGGAAGTCGCGGCTGCCTCGACCTTCGATCATGTAGCAGGCCAGCGTGAAGGGCGAACCAGAGAAGCCGATGAGCGGCACACGATTGTCGAGCGCACGCCGAATGCTCGAAACGGCGTCCGTCACATACTTCAGTTCCACGTTGGGGTCCGGAACGTAGAGACGGGCCACATCTTCTTCCGTCTGCACGGGACGCGCGAAGACGGGGCCTTCGCCCGCCACGAACGAGAGCCCGAGCCCCATGGCGTCGGGTACCGTGAGAATGTCAGAGAAAAGAATGGCCGCGTCAATTCCGTAGCGATCGATCGGCTGCAACGTCACTTCCGTCGCATAGTCGGGATTCTGCGCAAGCCCCATGAAGCTGCCCGCCCGAGCGCGGGTTTCGCAATACTCCGGCAGGTAACGACCGGCCTGACGCATGAGCCAGAGCGGCGTGAACTCGGTAGGCTGGCGTTTCAGGGCCCGCAGGAACGTATCATTGATCGGTTTCATAGTTAGGTAGCTTCAACCCGTTGATGGAAAGAAAAAATGACGACACCCCGCAGACCAACCCCTTTCGACAACACACTGCCGTCCTGGTTGACCCTTGGGAAAAACGGCGCCTGTCTCGTCGCCGTCCATGCGCAACCCGGCGCCAAGAAAAGCGCAGTGAAAGGCGAGCACGGTGACCGACTCAAGATCGCGCTCAACGCGCCTCCCGTCGACGGTAAAGCCAATGCCGCCCTGTGCGGATTTCTGGCGGAACGACTCGGCATTTCGAAATCGTCCGTACGGCTAGCTGCGGGTGAAAAGAGCAGAGAAAAGCGGCTCGAAGTCGTCGGCGTTTCCGTCGACGCGCTTCTTGCCGCTCTCAAGACCGAGTGAGAAACTCAGCGGACCACGAGCACCGGACGATCGGCCTGATGCAGGACTTTCTGCGTCTCGCTACCCAAAAGGAGCGATCCGATCGACCCCAAACCGCGACTGGCCATAACGATGTAATCGACGTTGCGGCGGGCCGCGCACTCGAGAATGCCCTTCCAGACAGCCGAACAATGCTCGGCAACCACTTCGCAGGGCACGCCCGCTTCCGTAGCTTTGTGATGCACCGCCGCAAGCCGTTCGCGAACGGCCTGATCCTCACCTTCGAAGCCGGTACTCGGAGGCGGGGCGATAACGGCGGTCACGGCGATCAGCTCGCCTCCGAACTGCTTCGTCAACCGAACAGCCGTATCCACGGCTTTGTCACTGAGATTAGAACCGTCCGTCGTTACGAGGACCTTAACAGCACTCATGACTCCCCTCCTTCTGCGGAATTCTTTCGACGCGCCGATCGTGCGGGACGTCGCGTTGTGACGGAGCCGACTGTCTGAGCGACCCCGACTGCGATGATCGAACGGAGACCGCACGGTGCGGCCTTCGGGCTCCTCAAGTGTAGCAGAGGCCCGCGCTCGCTCCCGACGGACTCGCACGCCACACGAACCCGAAAAAAAACGGGCTGTTCCGAGGAACATCCCGTTTTTCAGAAGCTTCAGCAGTACTCCGAAGATTACTGCTGCTGGCGAATCTTCTTGATGGCCTTGAGCTCTTCCATAAGGGCCGACATTTCGGCTTCGAGCTTGGCAATGGCCAGTTCTCCGGTCGCCGTCTGACGAGCCGCGCGGGCTTCTTCGAGCGCCTGTTGGGCCTTGGCTTCGTCGAGGTCCTTGCTGCGGATGGCGGTATCGGCCAGAACCGTCACCAGGTCCGGCTGAACCTCCAGCACGCCGCCTGCCACGAACACCTGTTCGACCGTCTTATTCGGAAGGTGAATCCGAACAAAACCGGGTCGAATGAGCGTGATCAGAGGCAGATGCCCCGGCAGAATCCCAAGTTCGCCAGACTTCCCGGGCAGCGATACGAGTTCGGCGTCACCGGAGAAAATATTTTCTTCGGCACTAACGACGTCGACTTTGATAGTAGACATATGGGTTGCTCCGTGTGTCAGGCTGTGGAGGGACGGGCCTCAGGGCCCGTCCGCCTCACGATTACTTGAGGTTCTTCGCCTTTTCGAAGGCTTCGTCAATCGTGCCGACCATGTAGAAGGCCTGTTCGGGAAGCTCATCGCATTCGCCGTTGACGATCATCTTGAAGCCGCGGATCGTTTCCTTGAGGGGAACATACTTGCCAGGCGAGCCCGTGAAGACTTCCGCAACGTGGAACGGCTGCGAGAGGAAGTTCTGGATCTTACGAGCACGCATAACCGTGAGCTTGTCCTCGGGGGCGAGTTCATCCATACCCAGAATCGCGATGATGTCGCGGAGTTCCTTGTAGCGCTGGAGCGTTTCCTGAACGCGACGGGCCGTCGTGTAGTGCTCTTCGCCGATGATGTTCGGGTCAACCTGACGGGACGTCGAGTCGAGCGGGTCAACGGCGGGGTAGATACCGAGAGCGGCGATGTCACGCGAAAGAACGACCGTGGCGTCAAGGTGACCGAAGGTCGTTGCAGGCGACGGGTCCGTCAAGTCGTCGGCAGGAACGTACACGGCCTGGATCGACGTGATCGAGCCCGTCTTCGTGGAAGCAATACGTTCCTGGAGCTTGCCCATTTCTTCGGCGAGGGTCGGCTGATAACCCACGGCCGAAGGCATACGACCGAGCAGAGCGGACACTTCCGTACCGGCCAGGGTGTAACGGTAGATGTTGTCGACGAAGAGAAGGATGTCACGGCCTTCGTCACGGAAGGCTTCAGCCATCGTCAGGCCGGTCAGGGCCACGCGAAGACGGTTACCCGGGGGTTCGTTCATCTGACCGAACACCATCGCGACCTTGTCAAGAACCTTCGAATCGCCCATTTCGTGGTAGAAGTCGTTCCCTTCACGGGTACGTTCACCCACGCCGGCAAACACGGAGTAACCACCGTACTGCTTGGCGATGTTGTTGATGAGTTCCATCATGTTGACGGTCTTGCCCACGCCGGCACCGCCGAAGAGGCCGACCTTACCGCCCTTGGCGAACGGGCAGATCAGGTCGATAACCTTGATGCCGGTTTCGAGCAGATCGACGGACGGGGAGAGTTCGTCGAACTTCGGGGCTTCACGATGGATTTCGCGACGTTCTTCGGCGCCGATTTCACCGCAATCGTCGATCGGGCGGCCGAGCACGTCCATGATGCGGCCGAGGGTCTTGGGACCGACGGGCACGGAGATGCCGCTGCCGGTGCTCTTGACCTTCATGCCGCGCTGGAGGCCTTCCGAAGAGCCCATGGCAATGGTACGGACAATGCCGTCGCCAAGCTGCTGCTGCACTTCGAAGGTCAGGCCACTTTCGGCCAGGGTATTGCTTTCATCCTTTTCGAGGACGAGAGCTTCGTAAACCTTAGGCATCGCGTCGCGGGGGAACTCAATGTCCACCACAGCGCCGATAACCTGAACGATCTGTCCGATACTCATGGGTATTCCTCAGTTATCGATACTTATTCTGTTTAAGACACCGCGGCGGCACCACCGACGATTTCGGTGATTTCCTTCGTAATGCCAGCCTGGCGGGTCTTGTTGTAGACGAGCTGCAGTTCGCCGATGAGCTTCTTCGCGTTGTCGGAAGCCGCCTTCATCGCGACCATACGGGCACTCTGTTCGGAGGCCATGTTTTCTGCAACCGCCTGATAAATCAAACCTTCGACATAGCGCTTCAGGAGCTCGTCGAGCACGGTCTGGGCGTCGGGCTCGTAGAGATAGTCCCACGAGTAGGCGCGCGCGGGTTCTTCAACACCAGCGAAGCTATTTTCCGTGAGCGGCAGAAGCTGCTCGATCACGGGTTCCTGCTTCATGGCGTTCACAAAGCGCGAATAGGCCAGATGCACGGAGTCGACCTTCCCTTCCATGAAAGCCTGGATCTGCACCGTGATGGCACCGATCAGACGATCAAGGTTGGGGTGGTCGCCGAGCTGAACCACTCGGCTGACGACCGGCACGTTGAGGCGCGTGAGGAAGCCGAGGCCCTTGCTACCAATCGCCGTGGCATCCACCTTGATGCCCGCAGCATCCCATTCCTTCACACGGTGAAGGACCTGACGCTGAATATTGGTATTGAGAGCACCGGCAAGCCCCTTGTCGGTCGTCACCATGATGAGGCCGACCTTTTTGGCACCTTCGTGCTTGACGAGGAACGGATGCTTGTAGTCGGCAGCGTTCGCACGGGCAAGATGCGAGCAAATCACTCGAATCTTGTCGCCGTACGGACGCGCAGCAAACATCCGGTCCTGCGCCTTGCGCATCTTCGAGGCCGCAACCATTTCCATCGCCTTGGTGATCTTGCGCGTGTTTTGCACGCTCTTGATCTTTCCGCGAATTTCCTTTGTACTGGGCATGGGTTTGGGTCCTCTAGGATCAATTTGCGCTTAGTAAGCGCCGCTCTTCTTGAACTCTTCGATGGCAGCCTTGAGCTGGGCTTCAACTTCCTTCGTGAGTTCCTTCTTGGCCTCGATCGTGTCGACGAGGTCGGCGTGATGCGTCTTCAGGTATTCGCGCATGCCGCGTTCAACGCGCAGAGCGTCGGCCACGGACACGTCGTCATAGGCACCCATGTTGACTGCGTAAAGAACGAGCGCTTCTTCCCAAACCTGGAGCGGCTGGTACTGAGGCTGCTTCATGAGTTCGGTAACAACGCGACCGCGGTCGAGCTGCTTGCGGGTCACATCGTCGAGGTCCGAGGCGAACTGGGCGAAGGCCGCAAGTTCACGGTACTGGGCCAAGGCAAGACGAACGCCGCCGCCGAGCTTCTTGATGATCTTCGTCTGAGCGGCACCGCCAACGCGGGAAACCGAAATGCCAGGGTTGATGGCAGGACGAATACCAGCGTTGAAGAGGTCCGTTTCAAGGAAGATCTGACCGTCGGTAATCGAAATCACGTTGGTCGGAACGAACGCGGTAACGTCACCGGCCTGCGTTTCAATGATCGGCAGAGCGGTCATGGAGCCCGTACGGCCCTTGACGGCACCCTTCGTGAAGCGTTCGACGTAAGCCGGATTCACGCGGGCGGCACGTTCGAGCAAACGGCTGTGGAGGTAGAAGACGTCGCCCGGGTAGGCTTCACGTCCCGGCGGACGACGAAGCAGCAGCGAGATCTGACGATAAGCCCAAGCCTGCTTGGTCAAGTCGTCGTAGACGATGAGGGAGTCTTCACCGCGGTCGCGGAAGTATTCGCCCATCGTGGCGCCGGCGTACGGAGCGATGTACTGCATAGCGGCCGATTCGGAAGCCGTGGCGGCGACGACGATCGTGTATTCCATGGCGCCGCTTTCTTCAAGCTTGCGCACGACATTGGCGATCGTGGAGGCCTTCTGACCGATGGCGACGTAAACGCAGATGAGGTCCTTGCCCTTCTGGTTGATAATCGTGTCGATCGCAACGGCGGTCTTACCCGTCTGGCGGTCGCCGATGATCAGTTCGCGCTGACCGCGGCCGATCGGAACCATCGAGTCAATCGACTTGAGACCGGTCTGAACCGGCTGGGAAACCGACTGACGGTCGATAACGCCCGGGGCGACCTTTTCAACGACGTCGAATTCCTTGGCCTCGATCGGGCCCTTGCCGTCAATCGGTTGGCCGAGGGCGTTCACCACACGACCGATCAGTTCGCGACCGACAGGAACCGAAAGAATGCGGCCGGTCGTCTTGACCGTGTCGCCTTCGGAAATGTGTTCGTAGTTACCGAGAATAACGGCACCCACGGAGTCGCGTTCGAGGTTGAGCGCGAGGCCGTAGGTGTTGTTGGGAAATTCCAACATTTCGCCCTGCATCACGTCGTGGAGACCGTGCACACGGCAAATACCGTCGGTCACCGAAACAACGGTGCCTTGGGTGCGAAGATCAGCGGAAACGCCGAGGCCTTCGATACGCTTCTTCAGCAGTTCGCTGATTTCACTGGGATTGAGTTGCATCTTACAGCTCCGAATTTTTTAAGCGGTGAGCGTCGTCTTCATCTGAGCGAGACGGGCACGGATCGACGCATCGAGAACCTGATCTCCAACGCGGACGCAGACGCCGCCGATGAGTTCAGGCTTGACGACAACGATCGGATGAAGTTTCACACCGGGAAACTTCTTTCCGAGCGAGTCGAGCAGATCCTGGACCTCGGTCTCGCTCAGCTCGAATGCCGTTTCGATAACGGCATCGGCCACACCTTCGGACAAGTTCTTCAGTTCACGAAACTGACGGGCGATCTCCGGCATAGCTTCCAGACGACCGTTTTCGACGACCACGCGCAGAAGGTGGGCGACTTCCTCGGGAAGCTTGCCCGTCACGTCCACGATCAGGTCGAAGAGTTGATCATCGGTCAGCTTGGGATCGCCAACCAGAACGGCCACCTGCGGATTTCGAACCGTCCCAACGAGAGCGTCGAGCGATTCGAGACAGCGAGCCATATCTTCAGCGCCGGCACTACGATCCTTGAGGGCCTGAATCAGGCCGTGGGCGTAGGGGCGCGCAATCGTCGAAAGTTCAGCCATAATCAGAGCTTCGCCTTCAATTGTTCAAGCAGCTGGGCATGAGCCGTCTTGTCGACTTCACGAGCCAAAATCTGCTCGGCACCAGCCACCGCAAGAACGGCAACTTCATTGCGAAGTTCTTCACGGGCGCGCTGCATGACCTGAGCGGCTTCCGCACGGGCGTTGGCAATGATGCGATCGGCCTCGATCTGAGCCTTGGCCGCAGCTTCGTCCACGATCGCCTGAGCACGCTTTTCACCGTCAGCAACAACCGAAGAGGCACGGCCGCGAGCTTCCGCTTCAATGGCCTTGCCCTGTTCCGTCGCCACGGCCAAAGCCTTTTCGCCCTTGTTGGCGGCGGCAAGACCATCGGCAATCTTCTTTTGCCGCTCTTCGATCGCGTTGATCAACGGCGGCCAGATGTACTTCATGGTGACCCAAGCACCAAGGAAGAACACAACCATCTGTACAAACAGAGAGGCATTAATGTTCATTATCGAACCCCGTTATGTCAACCACGCCGTCCGCAATTCGCGACGGCGCAGCCGACATCGTCATTAAAAGAAAAGACGTTTACTTCTCGGCTACCGATTAGCCGACGAACGGGTTGGCAAAAGCGAACATCATGGCGATACCGACGCCGATAAGGAAGGCCGCGTCGATAAGGCCGGCAAGGAGGAACATCTTCGTCTGAAGGGGTTCCATGAGTTCGGGCTGACGAGCGCAGGATTCGAGGTACTTCGAACCCATGATGGCGATGCCGAGGCAAGCGCCGATGGCGCCGAGGCCCACAATAAGACCGCAGGCAAGAGCAACGAGAGCGACGTTGGTCATTTTTAAAACTCCTTAACCGGAAAAAAAGGGAGTAGTGAAGCAGAGAAAAACAAGAAATTGTCTGTTAGTGGCTGCTGTGAGCCTGACCGATGTAGACAAGCGTCAGCATCATGAAAATGAATGCCTGCAACAGAACAATCAGCAAATGGAAAAGCCACCAAACCAAACCGGCGGCGACTTGCCCAAGCCCAGCGCTAACAGCCCCAACAGGGCCGAGCTCAAGAGCAAAACCACCCAACAGGGCGATCAGGAAGAAGACCAACTCGCCGGCATACATGTTGCCGAAGAGTCGCATCCCCAACGACACGAATTTGGCAGCGTACTCGATGACGTTCAACAGGAAGTTGAAGGCCCAAAGAGCGGGATGCTTGCCAAACGGAGCCGTAAACAGTTCAACCACAAACCCAGTGGCGCCCTTGACCTTGATACCGTAGTAAAAAAGCAACAGGAGAACACCGAAGGAAATGCCGAGCGTACCGTTCAGGTCGGCCGTGGGCAGCGGGCGGAGGTAGTGGATACCGAGGAACTGGGCCATCCACGGGAAGAGATCGACGGGGATCAAGTCGATGGTATTCATCAACGTGACCCAACAGAAAACCGTGAGAGCGAGAGGGGCGATGAACGTGCGATCTCCGTGAACGATCGTCTTGGCCTGGTTGTTGACGAATTCAACCAGCATCTCGACGGCGCACTGCATCTTGCCGGGAACGCCGGACGTGACGCGCTTCGTACCCGCACGCAGGAGGAAGAACATACACACCATCATCAGAATGGAGAAGAAGAGGGTGTCGTAGTTCAGGATGGAAAAGTCAACGATGACACCCTGCTTCATGGAAGACAGGTGCGTCATATGGTGTTGAATATACTCAGTAGCGGTAGGGCCTTCCATGGGTACCGATCCTTAGTTTTTCTTGAACAGCACGATGAAGTAACTATTCGCCACCGCTACGATCGTGAAGATCACCGCGGGCCAATTCAGTTGTTCGTAATACTTCACGGCGAGCCCGAGCAGAGCGACGACGAAGAAGATCTTGACGAACTCCCCCACCAGCACGGCCGTTGCCCGAGGTTTTACCGACTTTACGCGACGCGGTAAGACAAGCCAGAGAACCAGCAATGACGAAGGCACCACGTAAGCCAAACCGGCGATCAGCGCGGACAGAGCGGCATCGCCTCCTCCAACAGTCGCGCAAACAACTGTTACAAGTGCGACAAGTGCGTACTGCGCAAGAGAGACGCGCATCATATCAGAAATGGCGAACATACTTACGCAACGGCGGAGGTTTTTGAACTTGGGGGATTGTAAAAACGGAAGTACTTTTTCACAACTAGCCGAAAGTCGATCGTCTCTACCACTTTAGAGGGAGAGACGATTTTTACTAAGTATCTGTTTATCTTAACATGGTAACGACGTCATTCGGCAGAACCAAACGTCATTTTTGAATTTTCCGTACGATTCCCTCGAGCTGATCGAGATTCGAAAATTCAATCACGATCCGGCCTTTGCCCTTCTTGTTGGCCGTCAGACGCACCACGGCACCGAGCGTGTCGGCCAGTGACTCCTCGAGCCGCTCGTTATCCCGTGTTTTGATCACCACCCGTTCCTGCGCGGGCGGATTGAGCATGCGCTTGACGAGTTCTTCGGTTTGACGCACCGAAAGACCCTTTTGCGCAACCCACTTGGCCGAGGTAACCTGATCGGTCGGGCACAGGGGGAGAAGCGCCCGGGCGTGCCCCATTTCAAGCTCCCCGCGCATCACCATGGCTTTCACTTCGTCGGCGAGCGACAGAAGGCGCAGGAGGTTGGTGGTCGCGGAGCGCGAACGGCCGATCGCCTTAGCGGCGTCTTCGTGGGTGAAGGAAAACTCTTCGACGAGGCGCTGGATGCCCTGAGCCTCTTCGATGGGATTCAGGTTTTCGCGCTGGATGTTTTCAATGAGCGCGATGGCGAGCGCGTGTTCGTCGTCCACGGAGCGGATGATGACCGGGACCCGTTCGAGCCCCGCAAGCCGGGCCGCACGGGAGCGGCGTTCGCCCGCAATGATTTCATAGCGAGCTCCGCCGACGGGGCGCACAAGAATCGGGCTTAACACGCCCTCTTCCCGGATGGAGTCGGCCAACTCCGCAAGCGACGCGTCGTCCATGCGGGTTCGGGGTTGATACTTCCCCGGAACAAGACTCGAAAGTTCGACCTCTTCGATGCGATTCGCATCTTCTGTGCGAATGAGATCGTCGCCGAGCGTGTCCCCGAGAAGGGCGTCAAGCCCGCGCCCGAGGCCCTTCGACTTTTTTTTGATCACTGCGGCCATGCATTTCTCCCCGGCTCGGTTATCGACCCGTCTTGGGTTCCATGCGTTCGAGCAACTCGTCGGCAAACGCCGTGTAGGCTTTCGCCCCCTTGCTCGAACGATCGTAGATCACGCCGGGCTGACCGTAACTCGGCGCCTCGGCCAGACGCACGTTGCGGGGAATGATCGTGTTGAAGACCTTGTCCCCGAAATGCTTCTTAAGCTGCTCGCTCACCTGCTGCTGCAGCGTGATGCGCGGGTCGAACATGACCCGAAGAATCGAAATGATGCGCAACCCCGCGTTCTTGTCGGAATGCACGCGACGCACCGAGCCTACCAGGTCCGTCAGTCCCTCGAGCGCAAAATACTCGCACTGCATGGGAATGATGACTCCGTCGGCGGCGCACAGCGCGTTGAGCGTCAGCATTGAAAGGCTCGGCGGGCAATCGACGAGCACGTAATCGTACTGATCCAGAACAGGCGCCAGGGCGTTTTTCAGCCGGACGTCGCGCTCTTTGAGGCCGACGAGTTCTACTTCGGCACCCGAGAGCTCCCGGTTGGCGGGCAAAACGTCAAAACCCGTTTCGGCCCGACGCACCACTTCACTGAAATGCTTCGTACCCAAAAGCAATTCGTAGACCGACCCGTCAACTTCCCGCTTGTCGATACCGCACCCCATGGTACCGTTGCCTTGCGGATCGAGGTCGATCAGCAAGACACGACGTCCTCTCAGCGCCAGGGCCGCGGCGAGGTTGACGGCTGTGGTGGTCTTGCCCACGCCGCCCTTCTGGTTGGCAATACAAAAAACCTGAGCCATAGTTTCCGAGAGCAAAAGAGCGGCTCCGTCTCAGCGACGGAGCCACGGATGGGATGCAACAAAGTGCTTGAGACGCAATGCGTAGATTGTACCGAAGAGCACTGTCCGATCAGTTCACCGGAGCGTTAAGCGCCAGCCAAAGTTCGGAGAATCCCTGCCAGAAGATCGACACGCCGAGGCAGATCAGAATGAAAGCAAAAATACGCGCGAGCGCGTCCGCACCGGCCGCCCCCACCGCGCGACTCACGCGGTCGCTGTAGCGGTAGCAGAGCCAGATGACGACGACGGTTGCCATCGTGGCCAAAATCGTCCCCGCGATGTTCGCGAAGTTGTACGGAAGACTCGTACCGAGCGCCACCGAAACAGCGATGCCGCCCGGTCCCGTCGTCAAAGGAAGCGTGAAGGGATAGAACGCCATCGACTTGAGGCGCGTGCGTGAAAGCGGTAGCGGAGACGGCGTGCTCTCGTCGTGCGAGGGCGCGTTCAGAGCGTTCCAACCCGCGGCGAAAAGCACGCACCCGCCCGCACAGCGCAATACGCCCACGGAGATGCCGAAAAAGCCGAGGATCATGTGTCCGCAGAAGAGGCACACCACCAAAATCACCGCTGAATAAATCGAAATGCGGTTCGCGACGTAAGCTCGGTCCGAATCCGTCAGGTTGCCCGTGAGCGTGCAGAAAAACATCGCGCCGCTGAACGGGTTGATGACGGGTACCAGTGTCGTAAAAGTGTAAATGAAGGCGCTGAGAAAGGCTGAGCTCAACATGGGAAACTCCAGAAGTCCGGAGAGCCTGAACTAACGATTCCGATACTACTCGATCTCATGCATGAGGACGACGTGCCGTTCGGCATCCAGGCCGAGAATCCGCAGACGGACTACTTCGTCGACGCTCACGCAAGGGCCGAGCGCGTCGATTTCCTCCTGCGGATAGACGCCCTTCATGGCGAGCCACCGGCCGCCCGGAGCGAGCAACCCGCGCGTGAGATCGGTGAAGTCGGCGAGCGTGGCAAACGCACGCGACGTGACGACGTCAAAGGTCGCCTTGCCGCGCAGGGCTTCAACGCGCGTGTGCCGCGCCCGCAGGTTCGGGAGACCGAGTTCGATCGCTGCCTGATTGATGAAGGCCGTCTTCTTGCCGACCGCATCCACCGCCAGAACCTTCAGCTCGGGGCAAAGAAGCGCCACGGGCACGGCGGGCAGTCCCCCACCGCTCCCCACGTCAAGCACCGTACGGGCGTCGGGACAGAGCCGCTTCAACTCGGGCACCAGAGCGGCGGAATCGAGCAGGTGGTGCGTGAGCACGTCCGACGCGTTTGAGATGGCCGTCAGGTTATAGGTCTTGTTCCACCGTACGAGCAACGCAGCATAGCGAAGAAACTTATCCGCCACGCTCTCGTCGACCTCAAGACCAAGGTGCTTCAAACCGGCTTTCAGACCGGCCGAATTGATCTCAATCATGCTTGGGTTTCCTTCATGGTGCCCTTGTCGCGCACGTAGTACACGCGGCGCTTCAAGTGGATGAGGAGCAGAGTGACCGCCGCAGGCGTAACCCCCGAGATGCGGGACGCCTGCCCGAGCGTTTCGGGGCGCGCCGCCTTCAACTTCTGACGGACTTCAAACGACAAACCCGAAACGGCGTCGTAGTCAAGGTCCGCGGGAATGGCGAGCGTTTCATTAGCCGTCTGCTTGGCGATTTCATCGCGTTGCCGTTCGATGTAGCCCGAGTACTTGACGTCGATTTCCGCCTGCTCCGTTTCTTCCTTGGTGTAACCCGAGAGGTCAAGCGCAAGTTCGCCGTTAGCCTTCGTGAGCGTCCCGAGTTCGCGCATCGACACGTCGGGGCGCGCCAGCAGATTGCGCAACGTGTATTCGCGCTCCATGGAAGTCCCGAGCACGCGCTCGGCTTCGCCAGGCGCGAACATCTTCGGGTTCACCCAGGTGCTCTTGAGTGTTTCGGAAAGGCGCGCGACGGCCTCCTGCTTGCGGCAGAAGTAGTCCCAGCGCACGTCGTCGACCAACCCCAGACGACGACCAGTTTCCGTCAGACGCGCATCGGCGTTGTCTTCGCGCAGGCTCAAACGATATTCGGCGCGACTCGTGAACATGCGATAGGGTTCCGTAACACCCTTCGTCGTCAGGTCGTCGACCATGACGCCGAGGTAGGCCTCGTCGCGACGCGGCGTCCAGGCGGTTTCGCCCGTCACGTAAAGCGCCGCATTAACGCCCGCCAGGAGGCCCTGAGCGGCGGCTTCTTCGTAACCCGTCGTCCCGTTGATCTGACCGGCGAAGAAAAGCCCCGGGATGAGCTTTGTTTCGAAGCTGCGCTTCAGTTCGCGCGGATCGTAGAAATCGTATTCGATGGCGTAGCCCGGACGTAGCAGATGAGCGTGCTCCAGACCGGGGAGCATGCGCACCATGCGAATCTGAACGTCAAAAGGCAAACTCGTCGAGACGCCGTTCGGGTAAAACTCGTTCACGGTCAGCCCTTCGGGCTCGAGAAACACCTGGTGGCTATCCTTGTTGGCAAAGCGCTTCACCTTGTCTTCGATCGAAGGACAGTACCGGGGACCGATCCCCTGAATGACACCCGTGTACATGGGCGATCGATCCAGGTTTTCCAGAATGAGTTCGTGCATTTCCCGGCACGTGTGCGTCACCCAGCAGGGCATCTGCCGCGGGTGCTCCGCACGGGGCTCCACGAGTGAGAAACTCGGCACGGGATCGAGGTCACCCCATTGCTCTTCGGTCTTCGAAAAGTCAATCGTTCGGCCGTCGATGCGTGGGGGTGTACCCGTCTTGAGACGAGCCTGCGGAAGACCGAGCTCTTTGAGACGTTCGGCCAGACGAATGCTCGCGGGATCGCCCACGCGACCGGCCGGGTAGTGTTCGAGACCGATGTGAACGAGACCGTTGAGGAAGGTTCCCGCCGTAAGAACAACAGCGGGTGCGAGGAACCGCACGCCCGTCTGCGTCACGACCCCGGCAACGCGGCCGTTTTCGACGACGAGGTCGTCCACCGCCTGCTGGAAAAGCCACAGGTTCTTCTGCGACTCGACGCGCTCGCGCATCGCCCGACGATAGATCTGACGGTCGATCTGCGCGCGTGTTGCGCGCACGGCGGGTCCCTTGGAACTGTTGAGAATGCGGAACTGGATGCCCGACTCGTCCGTCACCTGTCCCATCGCTCCGCCGAGTGCGTCCACTTCTTTGACAAGGTGGCCCTTGCCAATGCCGCCGATCGACGGATTGCAGGAGAGCTGCCCGATCGTATCGAGATTGTGCGTAACGAGCAACGTGCGGCGTCCCATGCGTGCCGCAGCCAAAGCGGCTTCGGCCCCGGCATGGCCGCTGCCGACCACGATGACGTCAAAAATTTCAGGAAAAATCATAAGAATTTGTTCGTAAGTTCGGTCCACGAAAGGGCGCTCGCCCGCAGGCTTGTGGTCCGAAAAGCAAGACCGAAAGCATACGTCATTTGCCGATGCAGAACTTGCTGAAAATCATCCCGAGCAGATCGTCGGGCGTCGTTTCCCCAAGGATGCTCCCGAGCGCCTGACCGGCCAAACGAAGCTCCTCGGCAAAGAGGTCCATCATCCCGCCGTCCTGAGCTACCCGAAGCGCGCACTCGACGTGTTCGAGCGCGGCGCGCAACGCTTCGAGATGGCGCTCCCGCGCCATAAAAAGACCATCCGTCGTCGACGCGACGCCTGCGGCGCAGAGCAATGCTTCGCGCAACGCTTCGAGACCGTCGCGGGTCTTGGCGGAAATCAGCACGGCCCCTTCGGGCACGACTTTGCGACCCGCATCCGCCTTGTTTGCGACCGTAATGAGTGGCGTGCGCGGACGCACGTGCCGCATAACCAATTCGAGCACTTCGGGTTCGTCGACGATGCCGCCCGAGGCATCGACGAGGTGTAGCACGACATCGGCACGCGACGCCGCCTCAAGCGTGCGCTCAATCCCCTTCGATTCGACGATGTCGTCGGTACGACGCAAACCCGCCGTATCGACGATACGGATGGGAACGCCACGCACCGTCACCCAGTGCTCGATCCGGTCGCGGGTCGTGCCGGCCACGTCCGTCACGATCGCCACCTCTTCGCCCGCCAAGGCATTTAGGAGACTTGACTTGCCGACGTTGGGACTGCCCACAAGGGTGACGGAGATCCCGTCGCGAAGCACTCGCCCCTGCACGGCATTGTCGAGAACGCCCTTCAGGGCGTCGGCGACCGATCGGGTGCGCTCGAGAATGCGCCCTTCGGCTAAAAAGTCCGTTTCCTCTTCGGGAAAATCGAGTGCGGCCTCCACGAAGGCGCGCAACTCGTCGACCTGCAAGCCCACGTCGCGCACGCGATCCGAAAAGTCGCCCGAGAGACTGCGAACGGCCGCATGCGCGGCCGATTCGCTCACGGCGTCAATCAGGTCGCTCACGGCCTCGGCCTGCGCCAAGTCCATGCGGCCGTTGAGGAAGGCACGCTTGGTGAATTCGCCCGGTTCTGCCAGACGGAAATGCAAATGCCGGCACTTCTCCAAAACCGTGCGGACAATCATGCGAAGAAGCACCGGACCACCGTGCGCCTGAATTTCGAGAACGCTTTCCCCCGTGTAGCTCGAGGGCCCCGGGAAGTGAAGCACGATCGCCTCATCAAGGAGTTCCCCCGAGGCGTCGAGAACCGGGTAGAGATGCGCGTGCCGGGGCGTGAACGAACGCCCGGGAAAGAGCGCATCCAGGACGTCCGCATCGAAGTCTTTCGGGAAAGAAAGACGAACGATACCGACGCCGCCGCGTCCCGCGGCGGTAGCGACGGCAACGATCGGATCCTTGTCGCTTGCTGACATTCTGAAACTTCCTCCTCGGATGAGGCCGACAGTGCGGCTCCACCTCATGTTAACGTGAGAGGCCTTCAACACCCACTGTTTCTTTCCAGCAATGTCGATTCGACCCCGAAAGCCCGATGAGGGCGGTTTTTTCGGCCCGGCCCTGACGGGCGCTTGTCTCGCCGTAGTGCTTTCTGTCCCGACCGCGGCCTTCACGGCGTCTTTTTTCGGCGACACCTACGAGGTGCGCGCCACTGTGTACGGCCTTCTTTTGCTTTGGGTCGTCACGGGCTCGATCCTAATTTTCGCGCGTACGTACAAGAAGGAGCGAAAACTCCCGACCCCGGGACGCATCTTTCTGTGGTTTGCCTCCGTGTGGCTCTGGCCCCTGCTTCTCATCTTCGGCAAGCGTCGGGACTAACACCCTTTACCGAAGCAGAAAAGAAAAAAACCGAGTCGACCGCGCGGGCGGCGTCTCGGTTTTTTTCGTCGAACGGAAGGGACCGTCAAGCTTACTTCATGCGAGCGGCACGCTCGGCGGCGATGGTCTTATTGATCCACCACTGCTGCAGTATCGAGAGCACGTTGTTCGTGAGCCAGTAGAGCACCAAACCGGCCGCAAACACGAAGAACATGACCGAGAACACGACCGGCATGATGTACATGATGCGGGCCTGCGTCGGATCCGTGGGCTTCGGGTTGAGGAAGATCTGCAGGAACATTGTGGCAGCCATCAGAGTCGGCAGAACGAACCAGGGATCGGGCATGGCCAAGTCCTGAACCCAGAGCATCCAGTCGGCGCCGCGCAACTCGACCGAGCCCTGAAGCACCCAGTAGAGCGCGAGGAAGACAGGGATCTGAAGCATGATCGGGAGGCAGCCGCCGACGGGGTTGATTTTCTCCGTACGGTAAAGCTCCATCATCGCCTGGTTGAGACGCTGCTTATCGTCCTTGTACTTGTCCTGCAGGGCCTTCATGCGGGGCGTGATTTCCTTCATGCGGGCCATCGAGCGGTAGCCGGCAGCCGAAATTGGGTAGAGAACCGCCTTCACGATACAGGTAAGGAGCACGATCGCCCAGCCCCAGTTCCCGACAATGCCGTAGAGGAACGAGAGAAGCCAGTAGATGGGCTTGGCAAGGAACGTGAGCCAGCCGTAGTCGACCACGAGTTCAAGACCCGGGGCGAGCTTTTCGAGGCGTTCCTGAGCCTGAGGACCGCTGTAGAGCATGGCCGTGTCGGAGGCAGTGGCGCCCGGGGCGATTTCCTTCATCGGAATGAGGGTACCGATGGCGAAGAGATCCTTGCCGACTTCGCGGGCGTAGTTTTCGCGCGATTCGCCCTGCGTCGGGATCCAAGCACTCACGAAGTGGTGCTGGATCATGGCAATCCAACCGTTGTCGGTCTTCGCTTCGAACGACGCGCTCTTGTCAGCCACGTCCGCAAAGGCGAGCTTCTGGAAGTTTTCTTCGTCCGTATAGACGGCCGGACCGGTGAAGGTCGAGTACATCGAGCTTTCGCCTTCGGGCTTGCCGCCGTCGCGGGTGATCTGATAGTAAACCGACGGCATCACCGGTGTCGAACCCATATTCTGAACGTCCGTCTTCACCGCGATGCCGTAGTTGCCGCGCGTGAACGTAAAGGTCTTCGTGACCTTTACGCCACCCTTTTCGGCTTCAAACACAACGTCGAGCGTGTCCTTGTCGCCGAGGTCCGTGTCCTTGCTCACGAGCTTGAACGCGTCCTGATGATTCGGGTAGGCGCCGCCCACGAGTCCAGTCTGAGCGAGGTACGTGCGGTTGGGCGTCGTTTCGAAGAGCACGACGTTGCCGAGATTTTCGGCGGGCTTACGGCCGAGAACGAGGCCAGCAAGCCCCACTTCCGTCCAGTCGGCCTGACGGGGAATCTGCGTCATTTCGGTGCGCACGATGCGCGCACCGACGAGGTCAAACGTCACCTGCAGACGATCGGTCTTCACCACGACGGGGTCGGACACCTTTTCAGCCTGCGCTTCCGTCACGACCGACGAAGTGTTCGGAGCAGCAACGGGCACGCTCGAAGCCGCATCCGTCGTTTGCGTCGCGGCTTCTTCCGTGTGGAAGAAGGAATGACCGCCCTTGTAGACCTGATAGTTGTCCCAAAGGAGGAAAAGCGAAGTAAAGAGGATCACCCACAAGAGGGCGCGCTGAAATTCTTTTCCCATAGGAGAGGCTCTGCTTTACTTGGTTTGTGAGGTGAAAAGACCGGGACGATCCCGCTTTTCGTCGTCCGATTCGCATGCGCCACACCAGCAACGCCAGCGAAATTTTTCCGGCACGGGGTCGTAACCCCGTCCGCCCAACGGATGACACCGCAGAAGACGCATCACCGTCAGATAAAGCCCTTTGAGAAAGCCGTGCTTTTCAAAGGACTCGATGGAATAGGCCGAGCAGGTCGGCAAATACCTACACTCCCTCCCGACCCAGGGTGAGAGACACAGTTGATAGAGTCTGATGACTCGTACCGCAAGCCCCGACAAACTCAACATGTCGAAGCGCCCTTCGTCCGTTCGGCAAGGCGCGAAACGAGTCGTCGGAGAAGTGTGTTGGCATCGGCGCGCAACGTCCGTTTGAGCGCGCGCACCGCCTCACGATCACCCGCCTCGACGAGCGGCGTTTTGAGGCGAAGCGAAACGTCCAAACCTTCGGTTTCGTTCATGCGGGCGAGAATCTCCCCCGCCTCATGACGAGCCGACTCCCGCAAAACGCGCTTCACAAGCGCGCGATCCACGGAACGCGGTGAATTCCGCTTGCCGACCGTGATGCCGAATCGCAGCGAACCCGGCCGGTCCGGCTGCTTCATGACCGTGGCCGAGAAGAACCGGGATGACACACGGATGACGTTTTCGCCTCGCGCATGCACAAGTACCCCGTAGTCTGCCGTCCGTATCAGACGAAGACTCCGGGGAAACGAATTGGCTTTTGCCACAGTGCGCTGAGGCACGGCGATCCTGCCGTGGAGGGAGCGTCGGCGTTCGCTTAGAGGGCGAGAACGTGACGGCCCTTGGCGCGACGACGGGCGAGAACGCGACGGCCGCCCTTGGTGCGGCTGCGAACCAGGAAGCCGTGCGTACGGGCACGCTTGACCTTGGAAGGCTGATAGGTACGTTTGGTAGCCATGATGAATCCTTAGTTGAGGAATGCACTTGCCGGGGAGTGCTCCCCGAACAAAGAGACGACAAATGCCGGACTGGTTCTTCTGATGGTGCTCCCACTCAGCAAAGGGCGAACTGATCCGGAATGAAATACTTCGTGCGGCCCCGGCGACGCCCGGAAGCGTTGATCGCACCGGAGGCGGCTTACCGGTCGAACCGATAGCCGAGAACCACGAAAAGTCCGATATTACACATCATTCAGAGCAACGCTGTCAAACGAATTCTGGAAAAAATGTGCTCCCGACCGACTCGGCACGTTGCGGCGGCCCCCTCTCCGAGCCTCCGACCCGCGGACCCGAACGGTCGCTCGCACTAGAATGCACGTATTTGAGACATCGTCAAGCGACTTGTTCCCCGCCGGCGCACGCCAAGGAATCTGTGGATAAGTCATAATGAATGGTTCGCTGCCGAGACCTCAGTTGGGCCTCGGTCGTTTTACGGTCACGGGCGCTCGCGCGCCTCTTACTGAAACTGAAAGCACCTATGAACGAATTCTGGACAGCGTGCCTTGCCGAGCTACAAAAGTTCGTGAAACACACGCCGAGCATCTACTCCACCTGGTTCGCCGTGCTCACACCCGTTGCCTGGGATCCCGAGAGCTCGTCGCTCACGCTCGAGGCCCCCGCCGTCAAGGTTCCGACGATCCGCGCCCAGTTTCTGAAAACGATCGAGTCGATGGCGACGATTGCCAATCAGAATCGCCCCGTGACGATCACGCTTGTTCCCGCGCAGTACCAGCCCGTTCGCGCTCCGGAGCCCGCCGCTCCGGTCGCCTCGGCGGTCGATCAGCAGCGCCGCGAAGAAACGGGCCTTCTACCCGGACTAACGTTCGAAAATTACGTGAACGGCAATGCCAATCAGCTGGCGGTCGCCGCCGCCGAACACGTCGCGGCCACGGCCGGCAGTCAGTACAACCCGCTCTATATTTACGGTGGCGTGGGCCTCGGAAAGACCCACCTCATGCAGGCGATCGGTCATCGGTACCTCGATCTGCACCCGCGGGCTCGCGTTCGCTGCGTTTCCGCCCAGGAATTCATCAACGAGTACACGACGGCCGTTCGCGAATCGAGCACCAAAGGGCATACTAGCCTTCAGCGCTTCGACGAGCGCTACAGCAACCTCGACCTATTGCTCATTGACGACGTGCAGTCGCTCTCGGGCGCCAAAGGCTCTCAGGGACAGTTTTTCCGAGCTTTCGAGGCGCTCGTGCCACACAACAAGCAGCTCGTGATCACGTCGGATACCTATACGCGCGGCCTGAAGGACATTGAACCGCGCCTCATTTCGCGTCTCTCCCAAGGGCTTTCGGTTGCGATCGAGCCGCCCGAATTCGAGATGCGCACGGCAATTCTTCTCAACAAGGCGAAAGCCATGGGAGTCGATCTACCCGACGAAGTGGCGGCCTTCATCGCCAAGCGCCTGAAGTCGAACGTGCGTGAACTTGAAGGCGCCCTCCAGCAGGTGGTCGCCTACCAGCAGTTCCAGCCCGCCGCACATCGCGAAATCACGATCGACGTGGCCAAGCGCGTGCTTCGAGACCAGTTCACCGTGGTCAACAACCTCATCACGATCGAGAACATCCAGAAGACAGTTGCCGACTACTACAAGATCAAGGTGGCCGACATGCACTCCAAACGCCGTCCGGCCAACATTGCGCATCCGCGCCAAATCGCCATGTACCTCACGAAGGAACTCACTCAACACAGCCTGCCCGAGATCGGTGAAAACTTCGGGGGCCGGGACCATACGACGGTGATGCACGCCGTCCGCAAGATTTCGCAGGAACGTCTGAGCAACGCCGAACTCAACCACGAGCTTCACGTTCTCGAGCAGATGATCCGCGGGTAATTTTTCAGACTCTGAACCATCATGAAGAACATCATTTGCAACTGCGAAGACCTTCTCAAGCCGATCAAAACCGTCAGCGGGATCGTCGAACGAAACACCAACGTCCCCGTTCTCGGCAACATCCTCATCGAACAGAAGGGGCGTGAAGTCGTTTTCGTCACCACCGACCAAGACATTCAGATCCGCACGCACGCCGACGTGGGTGTTGAGAGCGAATCGAACTCCTACACCGTGAACGCCCAGAAGATTTCGGACATTCTCGGCACGATGGCCAGCAATCAGTCCGTGGAAATCGATTTCGAGGAGCCGATGTTGCGCGTCTCGACCGCAAACGGCGTCTTCCAGCTCCAGACGTTGCCCGCCGCGGACTTTCCGACGATTCCCGAAGAGCAGTGGCAGGTTCACTTCACGGTGAGCTCGAAGACGTTGCGCCACATCCTCACGATGACCGCCTTTGCCATGGCCGGCAAAGACGTGCGCTACTACCTGAACGGCGTCCTGCTCATCGTCGATCCGCAGGCAGTACGGTGCGTTGCGACCGACACGCACCGTCTGGCCTACTGCGAAGCACAGTTGAACGACGAGACGGCCGAGCTCGGTGCCGACAGTCACCTTGAGATGATCCTTCCCCGCAAGACCGTGCGCGAACTGTTGCGCATTCTTCCCGAGGACGATTCGCCGGTCGCCGTGAAGGGAGCCGATTTGCAGGTGCTCTTCTCATTCGGCGACGTCGAATTCATGTCGAAGCTGATCGAAGGGAAGTTCCCGGACTACGAACGCGTGTTGCCCACACCCGACACCAACCCCTGCCAGGTGAACATCAACCGCGAATCGCTCGCCACGGCTCTGCGCCGCGTGCACATCATGATGACGGAGAAGTTCCACGGCGTACGCTGGATGTTGAGCCGCGGCCTCTTGCAGATTCAGGGTAACAACAACGAACAAGAAGAAGCCACGCAGGACATCCCGATCGACTGGAAGTGGGACAACCTCGACCTAGGCTTCAACATTCTCTACCTCCTCGACGTGCTTTCCGTGTTGAAGACGACCGACGTCTGTTTCCACTTCGCACCCACGTCGAAGAGCGTGCTTCTGACGATGCCCGACACGATGAGCTTCCGCTACGTCGTGATGCCGATGCGCATCTAACCCACCCCCCTTTCGCGTTTCCTCCCCCTCGAAGCGGAGGGAATGCGGTTCGGGTCCGATGACCGAAGCGTCTCGGACCACACCGCTTTTAAAAGCGGTTCGAGGAGACATTGATGACTGAAACGGAACAGCAGCCCGCCGAAATCAAGGACGAGCCGATGGACACGCGTTCGGGCGACCAGAGCTACAACGAATCGAGCATTCAGATTCTCGAAGGCCTCGAAGCCGTACGCAAGCGTCCCGGCATGTACATCGGCGACACCGCCGACGGTTCTGGGTTGCACCACCTGGTCTACGAAGTCGTCGACAATTCAATCGACGAAGCCTTGGCCGGCTACGCCACGAAGATCGAGGTCACGATCCACACCGACAACTCGATCTCCGTAGTCGACGACGGTCGCGGCATTCCCTCGGCAATCAAGTGGGACGACAAGCACGAACCCAAGCGAAGCGCCGCGGAAATCGCACTGACCGAACTGCACGCTGGCGGCAAGTTCGACAACAACGGCTACAAGATTTCCGGCGGTCTTCACGGCGTCGGCGTCTCGTGCGTGAACGCTCTCTCGACGTGGTTGCGCCTCGTCGTGCGTCGCGACGGCGAAGCGCGCCTCATCGAGTTCGAACGCGGCAAGGTCAAAAACCGCATTGTTGAACGCGCTCGCGATCCGAATACGGGACTCGAAGTTGAAATTTCACCTATGAAGCTGCTCGGCTCGACGAGCCGTCGTGGCACCGAAGTGCATTTTCTACCCGATCTGCAGATTTTCGAGCAAGTGACGCAATTCAATTACGACACGTTGCTCTCGCGTCTGCGCGAGCTCTCGTTTCTCAATTCGGGCGTGGCGATCGACATCAAGGACCTGCGTACGGCCCACGAGTCGCATCTTCAAACCGACAAAGGGCTCGTCGCGTACGTTGAATTCAAAAACAAGAGCCGTACGGTTCTGCACCCGAAGATCTTCCACGCACGCGAAACAGTGGATGTCAACGGCGTTCCGATCGAAGTCGAAATCGCCATGCAGTGGCAGGACGGCTACAACGAAGTGCTGTCCGCCTACACGAACAACATCCCGCAACGCGACGGTGGCACGCACGTCACCGGCCTGCGCGCCGCGATGACGCGCGTGCTGAAGAACTACATCGCCCAGAACGAACTCGCCAAGAAAGCAAAGGTTGACCCGGAAGGCGACGACATGCGCGAAGGTCTCACGTGCGTACTTTCGGTCAAGGTTCCGCAACCGAAATTCAGCTCGCAGACCAAAGACAAGCTCGTTTCGAGCGAAGTTCGACCCGCTGTTGAAGATGTGGTCTCCCGCGAACTTGAGCTCTTCCTCGAGCAGAATCCGAACGACGCCAAGATGATCTGCGAGAAGATCGTCGCCGCCGCGCGCGCCCGAGAGGCCGCCCGCAAAGCGCGCGACATGACCCGCAAGACCTTCTCGGGCGGGGGACTGCCAGGCAAACTCGCCGACTGCCGCGAAAAGAATCCGGCTCTCTCCGAGCTCTTCCTGGTGGAAGGGGACTCGGCCGGCGGCTCGGCCAAGAAGGGGCGCAATTCGCAGTATCAGGCGATCCTACCCTTACGAGGCAAGGTGCTCAACGTGGAAAAGGCTGCACAGGACAAGCTCCTCGATTCCGAGCAGATCCGCATGTTGACGCTCGCGCTCGGCACCAACATCGGCAAGAACTTCGACATCTCCAAGCTCCGCTACCACCGCATCATCATCATGACCGACGCGGACGTTGACGGCGCGCACATCCGCACACTGCTTCTGACGCTCTTTTACCGTCAGATGCCCGAGCTGATCGAGAACGGCTACGTCTACATCGCGCAGCCGCCCCTCTACAAGGTGCAGAAGAACGCACGCGACAAGACGGGCGTCTTCCTCAAGGACGAGGAAGAAATGAGCAACTACTTGAAGCGCCTCGCTCTGCAGGATGCGGCCCTTTACCGTACGGGCGACGATGTCAAGCAGGGAGCAGCCGTACGTGGTACCGCGCTCGAAGCTCTGGTGGACGAATACCTCCAGGCGAGCGACGTCATTGCCCGTCTCGGCGGTGCCATCGATCGCGGCGTGCTGCTTGCCATTGCCGCCGGCGCGGACATCAACCTGGAGAACAGCTTCACCGCCGAGGAAAGCGCGCGTTGCCTCACCGCTCAGTTGCGTGATCCGAACGTGAAGATCGAGCCCTTCTACGACGAAGAAAACGAGAAGCACCAACTGAAGATTCATCGTCTGCGCCACGGCAACATCAAGACGACTACGGTCTTCCCGGAATTCACGCTCTCGGCCGACTACAAAAAGCTTGCCGAAAGCGCCCACATGCTCCAAGGCGTCATCGGCGACGGTGCGGTCGTCGAACGCGGCGAAGCGCGCACCCCAGTGAAAAACTTCGCCGAGGCCGTCAACTGGCTCATTCGCCAGGCGGAAAAGGGCATCATCCGTCAGCGCTACAAAGGGCTCGGTGAAATGAACCCCGAACAGCTGCGCGACACGACGATGGATCCCAAAGTTCGACGCATGTTGCGCGTGCGCATCGAAGACGCCGCCAACGCGGATGCGGTTTTCTCCATGTTGATGGGAGACATCGTTGAGCCCCGCCGCGAATTCATCGAAACCAACGCGCTCTTTGCGAGCAACATCGACGCCTGACAATCCAAGTACAGGCGGCCCGCTTCGGCGGGCCGCCTGTTCCTCTCTTCTCCCCCTTTTGACTCCCGCACCATGAAGAAAATCAGCGACTCCGATCTCGTCGTCGCCATCTCGTCCCGAGCGCTCTTCAACCTGGAGAACGAGCATCGGCTCTTCGAAGAGGGGGGATACGCGGCATTTCGCGACCATCAAATCAAAAACAAAGACGTTCCGCTCGAGCCAGGCGTCGCCTTCCCGTTCGTCAAGCGACTGCTTGCGCTCAACAATCTCTTCCCGAAGCAAACGCCGTTTCGGGTCGTCGCCCTCTCGCGCAACTCGCCCGAAACCGCCTGTCGCTTCTTCCACTCCTGCCGGCACTACGATCTGCCGATTCATGCTGGAGCCTTCACGTCGGGACAGTCCACGTTCCCCTACCTGCGGGCCTTCAAAATTTCTCTATTTCTCTCGGCCAATCCCGATAGCGTGAAACTAGCCGTGCGTGCCGGCTACCCGGGCGGTCTCGTGTTGCCCGCACGCGTACCCGAAGAGGACAACGACCCCACGCTTCGCATCGCCTTCGACTTCGACGGCGTGATTGCGGACGACGAATCCGAACGACGGTACCAGTCCGAAGGGCTCTCGGGCTTTCACCAATTGGAGCATGAAAAAGCCCAGACGCCCCACGGTCCGGGACCGTTGCGCGGACTTTTCGAAAAGCTTTCCAACTTTCAGCGCCTCGATTACGAGCTGCACGGTCAAAACGATCCGTACTACAAGCCCGCCATCCGCATCTCCATCGTGACTTCGCGCGGCGCCTCCTGCGAAGAGCGCCTCATCACGACGCTCAAAAGTTTCGGCATGAGCGCGGCGGAGCTCTTTTTGCTCGACGGCCTCGACAAGACCCCCATTCTCGAAGCCATTCGCCCGCATCTCTTTTTCGACGATCAACTTCGAAATCTTGAGCAGGCTCGGTCCGTCATCCCGAGCGTGCTCATTCCCTTCGGCGTGCACAACGACAACGCCTGAGAGCTCCCATGGACGCATCCCGCGAACTTTTTCAGCCCGTGCGCATCGGAGGACACCTTCTGCGCAACCGTTTGGTCATTGCTCCGGTGGCTACGGGGTTCGACGCTCAGGAAGAGAGCGAAGCGCTGTGCGACTTTTATGAAAAGCGTACGGCGGACCGCGGTGCGGGAACCGTGATCGTCGACGGCATTTCGCCGCACTTCACGGGGAAACGCACAAGCGCCGATCACCTGCTCACACACGCGCACGCCGCGGCCCTGCGCGTGCTTACCGATCGACTGCACGCTGCCGATACGAAAGCCGTACTGCAACTGAGGCACTTCGGTGCGACGGCCGACCATCCGTTGGCCCTTTCGGCATCTAAATTCTATAACCCGCAAACGCTCCGAACCGCGCACCGCACCCCCGCCCTGCTCCTCGGCTCCATCGTGAAGAGCTACGGCCGAACGGCTTATCGGGCGGTACACGAGAGCGGATTCGACGGCGTGGAAATTTTCGGCGGGCAGCTGAGTCTTCCGAATCTTTTTTTCTCGCCTCAAACCAACCGACGTCACGATGCGTGGGGCGGCTCTCACCGTAGCCGACTGGCCCTGGAAATCATTGAGTGCGTGCGTAGCTACCTCGGGCCCACGCCTGTTCTGAGCTATCGCATTCCCCTCATGGATCTGACACCGGAGGGGACGCCCTGGCACGAACTTGTCACGCTCCTACATGCGTTGGTCGGAGCCGGAGTCAATCATCTTGCCTTCGACTTCGGTGTGGGCGCCGCTTCCGTCCCCATCGACAGCCCCATGACACCCGCCAATACCTGGACGCCCTTCATGGAGCGCATTGCGGACGAAATGAAGATCTCCGTGTCGTTCGGGAAAAATCTCGGTACGCACGAGGACATTGCCGCGCTGTTGTCGAAGCACCCTAACGCACTCGTCGAACTCGTCGAGCCGCTTGTCGCAGATCCAGACTGGAGCCGCAAGATCGCCAATCAATCGCCCGAAGACATCATGCACTGTGTGCGCTGTCCTTCGGGTTGTCGAACGCGCGGCAATGACGGGCCGGGGACTGGCCCGATATTTTGCCCGGTGAACCCGATCGACTTCTCGCCGCGCAAGTCGGGCCAAAGCGCCCCGAAGGACAGCCGTCCCGTTTTGGTAGTGGGATCGGGGCCTGCCGGTCTCATGTGTGCGTGGGCCGCGGCCCGACGTGGCTTTCGGGTTACGCTCTGCGAGGCTCGACCGATGTTAGGCGGAGGGCTGATCGTTGCAAGCTCCATCGACGGGCTAGAAAGCCTCGGACGATTGGCGCGACTCTACGAAACACGCGTACGCAATGCGGGCGTCGACGTTCGCCTCTCGACGGCAGTCGATGCCGCCTGGATTCGAGAAAACGCCCCCGAACATCGCGTGATCGTGGCCACAGGTATGCGCGCGGCCGTTCCCGATTTGCCCGGACTCGACAGCCCGAACGTGCTTACTTACGAAGATCTGCTTGTCGAGCGGCAACCCGTCGGTCGACGCGTGGCTGTAGTCGGAGACACACCTTTGGGACGTTTGATCGCCCAGTACCTCATCACCCCATCGGACGAGCGCGAACGTACGCCCGAAGAGTGGCTCTGCGCCTGGGGGATCGGTGACCCGAGTCGGTACCGCGGCGGCATGCTCGGCTTCATTCCTCACCTGCCAGAACCTTTCCGCACGGTCTATCTGCTCGGCGAACGCTCGATCGGCGAACAACGTTCGCTCGAACCCGAACGTTTCAGCCGTACAACGCTGCAATGGCTCAAAATGAATGGCATCCAAACCGTTGCCGACATCAACATCGAAGCCATCGACCCTCTGCAGATTCGAGCCACGTACGGCAAAAAGCATGTTTCGCCCGATTTTTTCCGCGTGGACCACATCATCCTTGCTGCAGGATTCGAACCCCGTCGGGAACTATGCGAAGAGCTCGCCCGGGAAGGCATCCCCTACGACGAAGCCGGAAGCATCGCCTCGCCCCGCGAGGCACTGAACCTGGCCTGGGCCTTCCAACAGGGATTGGAACTCGCTTTCGCGCTCTGAGAAAGTCGTTTCGACTGTTCGAAATTCCACGTTGAACCCTCGAAACATAACCAATTGTTATTAAAGGAAAATCTATACTTTCCTAAGTAAGAAACCCACAAGCTACCAACAGGTTCTCCACATTTTTATGCACATCCTCCGGGAATGTTTTGAAAAGATGCGTTCACCTTAGGTCGGCCGCGAGTCGATGTTGCTGCCACAAAGAGATGTTTCAAGAGCTCCTCCTTCCTCTCCAGGAAACGTTTGTTTCCTTCGATGCGTTTCAAACAACTCTTCCACTTATTCTTTCTTACTTTTCTTCTTAATTTTTTAAATAGTAGTTAGTAGAATGTAGGGAAGCCGATTTTTGTGGACAACTAACCTCTTCCTCGGAAAACCAAGGGTTTCTATGAGGGATAACCCTGTGGAAAACCCGTTGAACAGCCTGTGGAGAGAAAGGGACAAGATGTGGAGAAAACAAAGGCATTTTTCGGCCGGCGCATCCTTATCCACAAAATCGCAAACATCATAAAAAGTTGCTCAACATAGTTGCCCACAGAAAGAGCAACAAAAATGTTGTTTTTCTCATGAATCAAGCGCCGACTATTCTTCCCTGGTTTTCTCCGCGCCTCTCTCCTTCGCTCACGGCCGTGTTGCAGGGACTTGGTCATGCCATGCGCGTTCCGCGCGGCGAGTTCGTGTACCGTTCTCCCGAACTTTTCGGTCGTCTCATGTACGTTCGTCGCGGCCTCGTCGTCAAGGCGCTCCTCGAACCTAATCACGACGACCCGGTCCTCATGACGCTCTCGGGGACCGGAGGGCTTTGCGGTTCGTACGAGAACCTTTACGTGCGAGACCACATGTCACGGGCGCATTGGTGCGTGACGACGAGTGAACTGTTGGTTGTCAATGCGGAGCTCCTCCTGAGAATCTGCGACCAACACGCGGAGTGGCAAGTCGAGCTTTCCAATTACTCTTCGGCGAGCGCGCTGAGCGATCGCCTGGGTTTGATCGTCAACCACGTGCTGAACCCCCGGGAGCGACTCGGCGTCTTTTGGATCCTCTGCGCGCAACAGTTCGACAAAGAATTCGTCGCAAAACTGGCGACTCCGGGCATTGAATGGGTCGTGAGCCCGGTCGTGCCGCCCCGTCGCGTGGCCGCCTACATCACCAATATGGAGAGCACACGCGTCGGGGAAATACTCCGGGAGTGGCGTGACGGGCATACACTCAGGTATCGTTCCCGCAAGATCTACGTGCGTCGTTCGGTCTTTTTCGAGTACTGGAAGGCGTTGTTGCCGCACGTCATGCCCGCCGCGCGTTGAGCGGACGCGCATCGGCCGGAGGAAATCGATTGTCAGGCGGATCGCTCCGGGAAGCGCTTCGCAAAATTCGGGTAACGTATCCGCTTCAGGTCGAAGTTTCCTCCGGACGCGTGTACGGAGGGGTTTGTTCAATTTACGGAAACGGGCTCGGCGCTGCTCGTACGCTCGTCACTCGTTTTCGCCCGTCTGTCGACGGGATTCCTCAAGGAATGTTTTTCATGAAGAGGAACCTTCTTCTTCTCGGGAGCGTTGCGGCGATCGCCGCACCTCTTCTCGGCGGGTGCGTTTTGTTTCCGGCCGCCATGGTCGGCGGTGCCGTGACGACGGCCACCATCATGACGGACCGCCGTACGGCGGGCACCATCGTCAGCGACGAAGTGGTCGAGAAGCGCGTCTCCTACGAAATCAATCAAACGCTCGGCGACAATCGCGGCCATATCACGGTGACGAGTTACGAGGGGCGCGTGTTGCTGACGGGCGAAGTTCCCACGATGGACGATCGTCGCCGTGCGCAGCAGATTGCGAGTCTCAGCCAGGACGTCGTCTCAGTCGTCAACGAACTCGCCGTCATGGACAATTCGTCCGTGACCACCCGCCTCTCCGACTCGATGCTCGCCACGAAGGTGCGCACCGCCATCATCGGCACGAAGCAGATCTCGCTCAATCAAATGAAGGTGGCGGTCGATCGCGGTATCGTCTACCTGATGGGCGTCGTCTCGCCCGACGAAGCGAAAACGGCCGCGCGGGTCGCGGCCGAGGTGTCCGGCGTGCAGAAGGTGGTGACTTGCTTTACGGTCGTCACGCCCGAAGAGATCGCGCGTCGCCTGAAGGACCTTCAGACGACCGATCCGTACGCGAAAAAGACCGAATAAGGCGCGAGGATCGCAAGCAACTCGAAAAAAAACGGTCCGTCGGAAACGACGGACCGTTCGTGCAGGGCCTTCCGGGAGCTATGGGGTCCTTGGAGCTCCGTAAACGACTGCGGTCGCATCCCCCTGCGCATTCAAGGGGGAGACACTGTCAGGTACATCAGAAGCGCCTGAGCGAGTGCTCCGAGCATGAAGAGCACCGAAAACTTGATTTCGAGCTTCACGCAACTGAACATGACGCCATTCAGAGCTTCATGTTTGAGCGTGCGTAGTTTTTCCGGCAACCGAATGCAGTCAACGAAGCTCAGCATCACGAGGAAGTACGGCCAGTACGACATGTCGATCACCACCATGAGAGCGACGAGCAGGTAGGGAGCGACGATGAGCACCTCGAAGACCTTGACGAAGACCTCTTCGGGGAGCACGACGGCGAGGGTCTTCCGACCGATGCTACGGTCGTGTTCGTGATCTCGGTAGTTGTTGACCGCAAGAACTGAAGCCGCGATCGAGCCGAGCGCGATGCCGAGAAGGGCCATGTTGAGACTCCAGGTGTGTGTCTGGAGGTAGTAGGTCCCGAAAACCGCCGTAATGCCGAAGAAAAGAAGCACTGTCATCTCGCCGAAAGGCGTGTAGGCGATGGGTTTCGGACCGCCCATATAGCAGTAGGCCGCAATGAGGGAGGCCGCCCCCACCAGAGCGAAGGGCCACCCGCCGAACGCGATGAGCACGCCCGTATTGAGAAGAGCCAGAACGCCCGTGACCGCGATTGCTCGTCGGGCGGTGCTACGGGAAATCCATCCCCGGGTTGTCGCGCGCGGCAACCCCTTGCGGTTGCCCACTTCGGCTTTGCGCTCCGTGTAGCCGAGGTCGTTTTCCATGTTCGTGACGATTTGCATCAGTACGGCAATGGATAGCGTGAAAAAAGCCACGACGGGATCGAAGACGTGATGCTCGCTGTAGGCGAGCGCAAGCGTGGCGAGTACGGGTGCGACCGCCACCCCCCAGGTTTTGGGACGGACAAAGGCCAACCAGGCCCGCAGGAGCCCCGGGTAGTCGTCGGGGAGACGATGGTCGTCCGGCATCAGAGCACAACCTTGATCACGGGGTTCGACGTGCAGGCGCGGTACATGTCGTCGAGCTGTTGGCGGGACTGGGCGTTGACGGTAATCGTCACGGACATGTACTTGCGGGTGCGCGAGTACTCGATCTCAATCGTCGATTCGTCGAAGTCGTCGAAATGTTCACGGGCGATGTCGGTAACGAGCGTAGGGAAGTATTCCGTGGTAAGGCCCACGAGCTTCATCGGAAAGAGCTGGGGAAAGGTGAGGATTTCATCGGTCGTGGTCTGGGGCGTCGTATCGGTCATGTGCGTATCCGCAAAGTCTGTCGCACCGAATGTGCGGGATGTGAGGGGCCGTATTGTATTACCTGGCGTCGGCTCGTTTCAGAGCGAGTCTCAGCTCGTCGGCGATGCGCGTCAGCACGCCGCCCCGGCCGACGGATGTTTTCGCAACGAGCGGGACCGTGCCGAGGGGCCGCCCCCGAAGCGTGACGATCAGCTCGCCGAGCTCGGCTCCCTCGTCCACGGGCGCCGTGATCGGGTCGGGACGACGTATTTCGGTACGAATAGGGGATTCGCTCGCGTCGCCCGCGACGGGAAGTTCTCCGCGCGGAACGCTCACGAAGAGCTTCCGGGCGGCCGCCACTTCGACTTCAGGCTCGTCACCCTTGTAGATGCGAATGCGGCCTACGATATCTCCTTTTTGTACGACCCTCAGGGTCTCGTACTCGCGGTAGCCGTTCACCACAGCACCGAGCGCGCGGCGCGCGGCTTCGATGCCAGAGGGGGCGCTGCCCCAGCCGACAAGTCGTCGCATCGATCCGTCGCTTCGGGGGTTGGCAAAAAGAAGGAGCGAACCGACCGTGTCGTTCGTCAACGGAGCGGTCCACGCGAGAAGGAGCGCCTGATCGAGGAGATACAGCCGCCGGCGCGTTCGGTCCTGAAGACCTTCCGAGGTGACGACGGGTTGAAGGAGTGGCTCCCGGGCGGCGTCGGGTCGGGTTTTGAGGACGGCGTCCATCAGAAGGCCCGCTTCTTCGAGCGTGCCAGCAAAGGGTTGCACAAGCCCCGCGGTCATCAGCCACTCGGTGCGTGCGCTTTGCCACGCATCTTCGGTCAGGCCGATTCGCTCGCGCACCGTTGCGAGTGCGATCCCTTTTCGGGAGGGCTCGGCGTCGCGGTACGCGGTGAGGAGGTTTTCAAGCGTTTCGTTCGTCGCGTTCGTCTTCTTCGATGTCGTTTGGGCTTTCCGGGCGCTCGGGGGTGCTTCCGGCGCGGCTTGCGGCAGGGGGGCCTTCAAGTCCGTTCCGCGCGCTTCGGCGGCGGCGAGTACGGTGCCGACGTCGGCCAGCGACTCGAGAAGCGCTTTGATCTCGTTCGACTCGCGGCTTTCGACGAGTTCCCGACGACTGTCGCGGTCGTACGCGGCCTCACCCGCCGAAACGACGACGCCGTGAATCATCAAAAAGCAAACAAGCAGAAGGTGCGGGAAAAAGCGGGGCGAAGGCATTGGACGGACGTGGCGGGGGCGCGGGCACGAAATCGAACCGCGCACGGGCATTTTCCTCAGAGCGAGGAGAGAATCCTATATTCTATGAGGTCTTTGCTTAGTTAACGGATTTTCCCTCCCTTCTCCTCATGCAATCTTCGGAATTTCTTTCACCCGAACTCCTTGCCGAACTCGTGCAGGGACGCGTCGACGTAGTGGAGTGCGTGACGGAAACGGGGTCGACGAACGGCGACCTGAAGAACGCCGTTCAGAGCGGACGACATGCCGGGCGGTGCGTGCTCCGCACGGCCGAACGGCAGAACGCAGGCCGGGGAACGCGGGGGCGTACCTGGGCGAACGCCAACGAAGCGTTGCTTTTTTCCGTGTCCATGCCGTGGACGTCGTCCGCACGGATCGGCGGTTTGATTTCACTCGCCGCAGGCGAAGGCGTGGCGCGTGCCGCACATGCGCTCCGGATCGCCGCGGCGCTGAAGTGGCCCAACGACATCTGGGCGGCCGAAGGCAAGGCAGGCGGTATTTTGTGCGAATTCGTCCGTTCGCCCGACGGCGTTCTGCACCTCGTGGTGGGCATCGGGCTCAACCTTCGTGTGAAGGCGGCGGGCCGCACGACGCACGGCTGGCGCATCACGTCGCTCGTTGAAGCGGGAGCCCGCATCGACGGTACGGAAGACCGCACGTCGCTTCTGGCCTCCGTTGTGACGGGCGTCGTCGACCAATTGCGCCGCCTTGTGCGCGAGGGCGGAAAAGTCGTCGTCGACGACTGGCCGCTTTGCGACGCGTTCGGCGACCGGACGGTCGCCTGGGTCGAGACCGACGGCGCACGGGTCGAACTCGGACGCATCCGCGGCATCGACGAGTCGGGCTTTTTGCTGGTCGAGGGGAGATCGGGTCGCACGACGCTCGGCGGCGGTGCGGCTCTTTGCAATCCGTTGGAGTTCGGTTATGACAACGTTGCTCATTGACCTCGGAAACACCGCGCTCAAGTGGTGTACGCTCGACGATCCCCAACCCCGCACGGTCGTGCATCGTGAGCGCACGGATTTCAAGGAGGCACTCTATGCCGAGTGGCTCGCCCTGCGTCCGGAACGCGTGGTCGGATCCGCCGTAGCTGCTCCGAATCTGGCATTTTCGATGACCAAATTCTTCAACGATCACGGTTGGGTTTGGGAGTGGTTGCGCCCGCAGGCGGTGTTTCGCAACGAAACGCTGACGCTCGTCAATGGCTACGATAACCCGCTCAGGCTCGGCGCCGACCGCTGGAATGCGGCGATCGGGGCGGTCAGTGCTTCTCCGGGCCGCACGCTCCTCGTCGTTCACATGGGGACGGCTACGACGGTTGATGCCATCGTGCGCGAGTCCGATGGGTGCTATCGGTTTGAAGGCGGTCGCATTGCGCCCGGACCGACGTTGATGCTCAAAGGCCTCACGGACGGGATACCGACGCTTTCGAGTGAAGTGGGCGTCTGGCAACCTTTCCCCACCGCCACGCGCGATGCGATCGCGACGGGGATCATCGACGCGCAGGTGGGGCTCGTGTTGCGGGCGTTTGACGAGGCGGCCCGCAAAGATCCGAATCCCCTTCTGCTCCTTGCGGGAGGAGCGGCGGGATTTGTAGCGCCGCATCTCAAGGGGGCGATTCCCGAGTTACGCGTTCATCACAATCTGGTACTTCAGGGGCTGGCTGCGCGTGCCGTCGCATCTGGGACAAATACTACGACATGAGCCAAACGACCAACCTTTTCATCGGACTTCTGGCGGTCTCCGCCGCCGCTTCGTGCGCCTGGCTCTACGCGCAGGGCGAAACCGCCGTAACGAGTACCGTGCCGGCCGAGAGTTCGGCCGAAGCTGGGCAGTTCGCGTACCGGCAACCGGTGGTCGTCGCGAGCGAGCGGCGCGCCGAGGTGCCGGTCGAGAGTGCGGAAACCGAAAAAACCGTAGCCGAGCCGACGAGCAAACTCGGCGTGAACATTCCCGACCGACCCGTATTCGCCGCCCCGGACGTCCCCGTCGACGAGTCGACGTGTCTTGCGGTCGGTCCGGTGTTGCAAGACGAGCTCCCCGAGGTTCGCCGCGCTCTGGAGAGTGCCGGACTTTTCAACCGCGTCTGGGTCGAGGAAATCGGCGAGAAAGAGCGCTTCCGCGTTTCGGCAGGCCCCTTCAAAACCGCGAAGCAGGCGAACTCGGCCGCGAAGCTTCTGAAGACGGAAGCCATTTCGGCCTCGCGGACCGAGCAGGCCGAGGGGCTCTTTTTCGAACTTCACCTCTTCGAAGACCAGCGTTGCGCCGCCGACTGGGCCAAGGCCGTCGGCGAGAAGCTTCGCCTCTCGAACCTTCGCGTGGAGCGGGTGGTTATCACCCGGTCGCCGGGCCTGCAACTGACATTCCGAAATCTCTCTTCGGAAGAAAATCTTCGGGTCCGGCGCTTCGCGCGCGATATCGGCAAGTCGGGCGTAACCGCCTGCGGTCCCGACTGACGGGCTCGGGCTTGAATCAGGCCTGCTTCAGGGCGGCGTCCAGAAGTGCAGGCAAAACGGCGACGAGCCGGTCTTTGCGGGCCAGTCGCTCGGCGGTGACGTCGGCGGGAACGGTGCGCTTCGGGCTGCCCCAGGGCGAGTCCGGATAGTACGCGTCGTCGCGCCAGCGGGCCGTCAGATGCCAGTGCAGGTGCGGAACCATGTTGCCGAACTGCGCCCAGTTAAGTTTGTCGGCCCGCAGAGTTTCCTTCATTGCGCGCTCGACGCACATCAGAAGTGCCCACAGGACGCGACGTTCTTCGTCGGTGAGGTCCGACATGTCGGGGACGTGCCGTTCGCTCACGACGCGCAGGTACGCTGGAAAGCTCTCGGATGACGCGTCGATCACGTAAAAGCCGCCACCGCGCCAGATTTCGTTCGGATGGGGGTTCGAGCACAGTTCGCAACGGTTCATATTGCCTCCTTCGGAATCAGTCGACGAGGTGCACGACGCCGTCGTCGCCCTCAATGATGTCGTAGTCCCACTTTTTGTTGCCTTTCATGTCCTCAAGCCAGGCGGCGACGGGCAGATCGAGCTCCTCGAGCATGGCGTTGACATACCGTTCAGCTTCGAAGGGCGTGGCGAAATTGTCGATTTCGCCGTCCGCCCACTGCACGATGACCTGTGTGACGCAGTCTCGACGCATGTTATCGGCCTCCTTGAGGAATCGACGCGACGACGCGGGCGATGACCTCGGTCAGCTTGGTGACGTAGTCGATCGAAAGAGATTCGTTCGGCGCGTGTGCGTTTTCCCGGGCGCCGAGTACTCCCGTATTGAGGAAGGGCGAGGTCGGGAAGGTTTTCGCAAAGTCTTTGAGGGTGCCGATCGAGGCGCCTTCAAAGAGTGTCATCGTTTCTCGTCCGAACACGATGCGGCTCGCTTCGTCGAGACTTTTGCGTAGCCAGGGGTCGAGCTTCGGAGCGTCGAATCCATCCTCGCAACGCACGTCCGATACGGTGACGCGGGCCCCCGAGGGGACGTCGGTCGTGATCGTGTGGCGGATCGCCTCAAAGGCGCGCTTCGTATCGACACGCGGAGGAATGCGGAAGGAGAGCACCAGAGCGGTCGAGGGACGAATGAGAGCGCTTGCCTCGGAGGGCTTCGGAAGACCCGACGCGGCAAGGAAACTGAGGTTCGGCTCCCACGACGTGCGCAGAATCGCTTCCTTCGGATCCGATGAGCGCGGTTGCGTCCCGCCCGCATAGGTGTACTCGCCGAGAACGGAGTCGCCGAGCAGATCGGCGAGTCGCCCGATGGCCGCGTCGTGATCTTTCGGGTACTCGGGCCAACATTCGGGCACGAGCACACGACCCGTGGCGGGGTCGGAAAGACGATCGAGCAACTGACGCATCACGTCGAAGGAACTCGGCACAAGTCCGCCCGCAACGCCCGAATGTACGGGCGTATCGAGGACATCCACTTTCAGCTCGAAACTCACGACACCGCGAAGCGACTGCGTGAGCCAGACGCGTTCATAGTCCCGAACGCCGAGGTCAAGAATGCCGAGAAACGCGGGTTCGCCCATCGCGGGCGCCGCGTCCTGCAAGTACTCGGCGAGCCCTGCGGATCCGCTTTCTTCATTGGTTTCAAAAAGACCGACCACACGGGGACGGGCGATGCCTGCTCGATCGAGCGCCGCGACGGCCGTCAGAGCCGTGTAGTAGCTGTAGCCGTCGTCCGAGGAGCCGCGCCCGTAGAGGCGACCGTCGCGAACCACGGGTTCCCAGGGCCCAAGTCCCTCCGCCCAACCTTCCGTTTCGGGCTGCTTGTCGAAGTGTCCGTAAAAGAAAGCAGGGCGTCCCGTATGGTCGCCTTCGGCCGGCAGGTCGACGACGAGTACCGGAGTGAGGCCCGGGCGGTAGTGCATCTCGAAGCGACCCTTCGGGAAGCGCTGCCGCCCCCATCGGGCGGCGTCCTCGACGGCCCGGACGAGCCAACCGTTCTTTTCCCAATCGGGGTCGAACACGCGGTTTTTGGACGGAAGGCGCACGAAGGCTTTCAGCGCTTCGAGCGTTTCGCCTCTCCAGGAGGCTTCAATGATCTCGGAGATTCGATCCATGACTTACCTCGAGACTCAGCGTTGAATGGCAAAAGCACCGACGCCGAGCATGCTTTTCACGGTTTGCGCCTCCCGGCTCGCACGTTCGTGCGAGAAGTTCCGGCCGACGATCACGCGGTAGAGGCTGCCGTCGCGCACGATGCGCACCACAGTACTGTAGCCCCGAGAGGAGAGAACGGCTTCGGTGTGGGCGCCGAATTTTTCCGCATTGTCGAGCGCCGCAAAAGAACCGACCTGAACCCCCCAGCCCGAGGCGGGCGTGGTCACGGGATAGGCGTTCGATCCCGTGTCGGGCGTACTCGGGGTCGAGGCGCCCGCCGACGAGGTCTGCGTGTACGAGCGCCAGGTACCCGAAGCGATTTCGGCGTTCGTGAGGCGCACCACTTCAACGCGGGCCGTCCCTTTGTTGACGTAGCCGAGTTCGTTTGCGGCGGCGTACGAGAGGTCGATGATGCGGTTGTGCAGGAAGGGCCCGCGGTCGTTGACACGAACGATCACGGATTTGCCGTTGTCGAGATTGGTGACGCGCGCGTAGGACGGGAGCGGCATCGTCGTGTGGGCGGCCGTCATGGCGTACATGTCGTACGTTTCGCCGATCGACGTTTTGTTCCCGTGGAACTGCTTCCCATACCAGGAGCCGATGCCCGTTTGCTTCATGGCGATGTCGGTCGTCACGGGCGTGTAGCGTTTGCCCATGACGGTGTAGGGGCGCAGCGATGCCTTGTAGAAGGATTCCACCTTCGGGGTTGCCCCCGCGCTTGAGGTCGAGACGGAAATCGTCGGAGGACCGTCGTTCTGGTAGTACTTGCCGGAGTTGCCCACGGACCCGCAACCCGCGAGCATGAGAGCGGCGGAGAGCGCCGCGAATCGAGTCAGAAAATGCATGGTGCCTTTCCCAGGTAAGGGGTCAATCGCGGGATTCCGCGGAAATCGAAAGCAGAATGCCCGAAGACATTCCCAAGATCAAAAGTGCCGTCCCCCCGTAACTCATGAACGGCAGAGGAACGCCCACGACGGGGAGAATGCCGCTCACCATCCCCATGTTGACGAAGGTGTACGTAAAGAACATCGTACCGATGGCGCCCGCAAGAAGGCGCGAAAAACGCGTCGGCGCGTTGGCGGCGATGTAAAAACTCCGGGCGATGAGAATCGTGTAGAGCCCGAGGAGCAATACGTTGCCCACGAAGCCGAACTCCTCGCCGTACACGGCGAAGAGAAAGTCGCTCGTACGCTCCGGAATGAAGTCGAGGTGGGCTTGTGTGCCCTGCATCCAACCCTTTCCCGAAAAGCCCCCCGAACCGATGGCAATCAGTGCTTGCAACGTGTGGAAGCCCTTTCCGAGCGGGTCGGTTGTCGGATCGATGAGCGTGAGAATGCGCTCGCGCTGGTAGTCGTGCAGGAGCGTCCAGATGACGGGAAGCGAACCGAGCAGCGCGACAACGCCCGCCAGGATGACCTTGTAGTTGAGACCTGCGAAGAAAATCACCGCAAAACCCGCGATCGCAACGAGGATCGAGGTGCCGAGGTCGGGTTGCTTGAGGATGAACGCAATCGGTACGACCGCGATGGTTGCGGCGACGAGATGGTCCCACCAGGCGACGGACTCGCCGCGGCGGTAGTAGTACCAGGCGAGCATCATCGGTAGCGCGAGCTTCATGATTTCGGAAGGCTGAATGCGTACACCGACATTGAGCCAGCGTGTGGCGCCCTTGACGGTGATGCCCGCGACGTGCGTGAGCGCGAGGAGAACGACGCCGAGCACGAAGAGCGGTAGAGCCGCTTTTTGGAACCACTTTTCGGGAATGCTTGCCACGACGAACATCATGACGCCCGCCACGACGATGTTGCGGACCTGGTCTTCGATGCGCCACGGGAAGCTGTACCCGGCCGAAAAGAGCGCGACGAAGCCCACCGTGGTGATCGTGACCACGATGGCCAGGAGCATCAGGTCGACGCGCAGAAAGCGCGACAGGAGCCAACGGCCGCAGAGGGCACTTCGGTGTGAGAGAACGTCAAACATGTCGGGTCTCCGTCATCGGCGCCGGTCGGAGGGTTTCTTGGTTTCGGTGATCAGGACGTGCCCCGAGGGCGGTGGAAGTCCGAGAGAATTTTTCCCTGTCAGCCAGTAGTCGATCACCTCGCGAGCGACCGGAGCCGCCGCTTTCGCACCGAAGCCGCCGTTTTCGACCAGCACCGCAAGTGCGATTTCGGGGTTCTTCGCCGGGGCGAACGCGATGAAGAGCGCGTGGTCGTGGTGACGTCGTGCGAGTTTCTTTTCGTCGTACTTGTCTTCCTGAGCGATCGTCACCACCTGAGCGGTGCCGGTTTTTCCGGCCACGCTGTAGGGCGCGCCTTGGAAAACGGAGCGGGCCGTCCCCGTTTTCGTCACGTCGGTCATACCGGCGATGACGACGTCGAGATTGGCGCGCTTGAGCGGGATGGTCTCCACGGGCTCGCGGGCGACGTAAGTTTTTTGTCCCGTCACCGGATCGATCGTGGCGTTCACGAGATGGGGGCGCATGACGACGCCGCCGTTGGCCAGCGTCGCCGTGGCGTGCGCGAGCTGCAGAAGCGTGAAGGCGTTGTACCCCTGACCGACCCCGATCGAGGGAGTATCTCCCACGTACCAGGGTTCCTTGAAGCGTTGTTCCTTCCACTGACGGTTCGGCAGAATGCCCGTTTGTTCGCCCACCAGGTCGATGCCGGTTTTCTGACCGAACCCCCAGGGCTTCATGAATTCGTAAATGCGGTCGACGCCGAGCTGCGTGGCGAGCCAGTAGTAGTAGACGTCGGACGAGACCGCAATCGACTTGCGGATGGAGAGCGGCCCCTTGGGCGCTCCCGTCATGTCGCGGAAGCGGTGCTTGCCGATCGAGAAGACGCCGGTGTCGTTGAGGACGTAGTCGATCGTCGTGGCGCCGGATTCGAGCCCGGCGAGGGCCATGAAGGGCTTGTAGGTGGAGCCGATCGGGTAAATCCCGCGCATGGCGCGGTTTAGGAGGGGCTTTTCTTCCGACTGTGTAAGTTCCGACCACGAGTCGGGATCGATCCCGCCAGGGAAGAGATTGGGGTTGTACGTCGGCAACGACGCGAACGCGAGAATAGCGCCCGTCTTCGGTTCGATGGCGATGACCGCCCCTGTCTTGCCCTTCATGGCCGCTTCGGTGACGCGCTGAAGGTTCAGGTCGACGGTCAGTTCGAGATTGTGACCCGGAAGCGCCGCCTCCAGATCGAGCGTGCGCACCGCATGGCCGCCCGCCGTGATCTCCAGGCTTTCGTGGCCCGGACGACCGTGCAGGAGCGCCTCGTAACTGCGTTCGAGCCCGACCTTGCCGATGTTGCGTGCGCCTTCGTAGAGGGGGAGCGCCCCCTCTTCGTCGAGGCGCTTCTGGTCCGAGGCCGAAATCGAGCCGATGTAACCGATGAAGTGGCTGCCCGTGGTGCCGTTCGGATAGATGCGGTACTCGCGCTGATTGATTTCGACGCCGGGGAACCGCCAGCGCTGTCCGATGAAGGTCGCTACCTCTTCGTCGGTGAGTTCGGCGCGAATCGGAATCGAATCGTAGCGGTTGAGGTCTTCGCGCAGTCGACGGAAACGGCGACGGTCCGCGGGCGTGATCGGAATCACTTTCGCGAGTTCGTCGATCGTGGCGTTGACGTTTTTGACCTTGTCGGGCGTGATTTCGAGCGAATAGGCGAGTACGTTCCCAGCGACGAGCGTTCGGTTGCGGTCGAAAATGAGGCCGCGGGACCCCTGCGTCGTAATGGAAACGGTGCGGTTGCGTTCGGCGCGCTCCACATACGCGTTCTGATTGATGATCTGCAACCAGGCAAAGCGCGCGACGAGCACAGAGAAGGCCGCCAGAATGAGGCCGAAGGCGACAAGCAGGCGACGACGAAAGGGCTTGATGTCCTTGTCTTCGGGTTTGAAGTCGAGGCTCATGGTCGAACCCTCAGAGGTCGTCCGCGGCGCTGCGACGTTGCGGTGTCGACATCAACCACGACCAGAGGGGCCAGAGCAGCGCTCCCGTGAAGCTCTGAAGGAACCACGAGAAGCCTGGCCAGAGTCCGTCGAACCACAGGCGGACCAGCATGACGAGAACCTGCGCGACAAGCAGGATTGGTAGCACGTGCAGAGCCTGCCCGAAGAGGCCGAACCACGGGAGACGTCGGTGCAACGAGTACGCGATGAATGCAAGCGTCACGTAAGCGAGCGGTTGCTGTCCGAGCACGTTCCCGTTGTGTACGTCCATGAGAATGCCGCACACGAACGCCACCGTCATGCCGACGCTGCGGGGCTGATGCACCGTCCAGTAGACGAGGGTGATCGCAAAGAAGTCGGGTAACCAGAACCACTGCGCGGTCGTTCCGAGGATGTTGAGAACGTACGAAAAAAGGAACGTTCCGAAAATCCAAAACGGCGATGCCGGTCGGGCGATGTGTCCGTGTTCGTTCGGCGGTAGGGGAGTGAACGGCGTCATCGGGGAGCTCTGCGGCGAATGGCGGTTTCTTCGGGTTTCTCGAGGGCGGCCGTCGGATTGGGATCGACGAGAATGACGGTCGCAAAGCGCAGATCCGAGAGATCCACCGACGGAAGGGCGCTCACGCGCTTGTAAGTTTCTCCAGGCTGATAGGAGGTATCGTGTACGGTCCCAACCGTGATGTTGGGAGGAAAGAGCCGGTCGAGCCCGGTTGTGACGAGCCTGTCGCCGGGTTGCACGTCGGCGCCGGGCGCGACGAAGAGAACGTCGAGCAGCTCTTCGCCCGTACCGGAAGCGATGTAGCGCTCGCCGGTGCGCTCGTTCATGACGGAAATCTGCTGATTGTGGTCCGTGACGAGCGTGATTTCAGAGAGATGCGCGACGACGCGGGAGACCTGTCCGAGCGCCCCCATGGCACCGATGACGGGCATGCCGATCTGAATCCCGGCATTCTCGCCGAGATTGATCTGGATGCGGCGCGTGAAGCTGTCGGCGACGCGACCGAGCACCTCGCCCGTGACGACGCGGTTCCCGGAGCGGGGAACTGCTTCGACGAGGGCGCGCAGGCGCGTGTTTTCGAGCTCAAGTTCCTCAAAACGGGCGGCCTTGAGCTGCAGAAGCTGATTCTCTTCGGAGAGTCGGTCGTTTTCCGCCTTCAGGGTCTTTTTGCTGACGAAGTAGCCCGCCCCCTGACCGAGCATTTGCCCTGGCAGGGCGATCAGCTCGGTGAGCGGAGCGGTGACGCTCACGACGGTGCTCCGGAAGCTGTCGAGCGCCCGAAGCCGACCGTCGACGAGAATCATGACGAGAGCGGCGAGAACAAAAAGGATGAATCGGACCCGGGCGGGCACGCCCTGACGAAAGAGAGGAGGGGGACCGTATTCCATCATGACGGGGACGTCAGCCCGCGGCGAACGCCGTGTAAAGCTTGTCCATGTTTTCGAGCGCGATGCCGCAACCCTTCACGACGCAGTTGAGCGGTTCTTCGGCGACGTGAACGGGTAGGCCCGTCTCTTCCTTCAGAAGCTGATCGAGGTCGCGCAGGAGCGCGCCGCCCCCCGTGAGCATGAGACCGTGCTCGGCGATGTCCGCGCCGAGTTCGGGCGGGGTCTTTTCGAGCGCGTTCTTGACGGCGACGACGATCTGATTGAGCGGTTCGGAGAGCGCCTCGAGGATCTCGTTCGAGTGCACGGTGAAGGTGCGGGGAACGCCCTCGGAAATGTTGCGGCCCTTTACTTCGATTTCCATGACTTCAGAGCCAGGGAAGGCCGAACCGATTTGCTTTTTGATGAGTTCGGCCGTCGGTTCGCCGATCAGCATGCCGAAGTTGCGGCGGATGTAGTTGATGATCGCTTGGTCGAACTTGTCGCCGCCCACGCGAATCGAGCCGGAATAGACCATGCCGCCGAGCGAAATCAGACCGACTTCGGTCGTGCCGCCTCCGATGTCGATGACGAGCGAGCCGGCGGCTTCGCTCACGGGCAACCCGGCGCCGATCGCCGCGGCCATCGGTTCCTCGATGAGGAATACTTCGGAGGCACCGGCTGCGAGTGCGCTTTCCTTGATCGCGCGGCGTTCGACCTGCGTCGAGCCGCAAGGCACGCAGATGATGATGCGGGGGCTCGGAGCGAAGAGTCGGGAGGGATGAGCCATGCGGATGAACTGCTTGAGCATCTGCTCGGTCACGGTGAAATCGGCGATGACGCCGTCCTTCATCGGACGGATGGCCTGAATATTACCCGGAACGCGCCCGAGCATCTGTTTGGCCTGCTTGCCTACGGCGTGAATGGTGGTTTTCCCGTTGGACCCCCCCTCCTGTCGAATGGCGACCACGCTCGGCTCGTTGAGGACGATGCCCTTGCCTCGCATGTAGATGAGCGTGTTGGCGGTGCCGAGGTCGATGGCCAGGTCGTTCGAGAAGTAATTGCGGAAAAAGCCAAACATGGTTGTCCTGGTAGGGTGGAAAGAGCGTCGGCGCAATGTCTGCGGAGGGGGTGCGGAGCCGCGTATTCATCGGTGTTTCAGGCCGAGAGAGGCGCCGCAGGAATAACCTATCAATGATAAACTAGTTGAACGTCCGTCGTAGCTTCTCGCTCCCCCTTCCGGCCCGAATTCGTTGTGTTTGAGTGTTACTGGGGTGCCTTCGGCACCGGGGAGACGGATTTCCGCAACCATCATTTTTTTGCGACGTAACGAACATGTCTCTCAGCGAGGACGATATCCGCCGCATCGCCGACCTCGGTCGCATCGACATCACCGACGAGCAGGTCTTGGCCATGCAGGGCGAACTCAACGACATCTTCCGGATGATTGAAAAAATCCGCTCGGTCGACACCGAAGGCATCGACCCGATGCCCAATCCGCACGACGGCGTGCAACGCCTGCGCGCCGACGCGGTGACCGAACCCGAAGATCGCCTTGAAAATATGAAAAACGCTCCGGAACAGGCCGAAGGATGCTTCCTGGTTCCGCAAGTGATTGAGTGAGACATCGATGAAAGACGTAACGTTCAGCTCCGTGGCGGAGCTCTCCGGCATGCTCCGCGACCGTGAAGTGTCGGCCGTCGAACTTGCCCGCCACTACCTCGATCGCATCGAAGCGCATCGGGATCTCAACGCGTTTCTCGACGTTCGCCCCGAGGCGACGCTTGCTCAGGCCGAAGAGGCCGACCGTCGCATTGCGGCAGGTGAAGCCGGTCCCCTCACGGGTATTCCGATCGCGCACAAGGACATTTTCGTGACGCGCGAATGGGCCTCCACCGCCGCGAGCCGCATGCTCGAAGGCTACATGAGCCCCTTCGATGCAACCGTGGTGTCGAAACTCAAGCAGGCGGGCATGGTGTGTCTCGGCAAGCTCAACTGCGACGAATTCGCCATGGGCTCGGGCAATGAAAATTCCGCTTTTGGCAAGGTGTACAACCCCTGGGACAAGAATGCGGTTCCGGGCGGCTCTTCGGGCGGCTCCTCGGCCGCCGTGGCCGCGGGCCTTGCTCCGATCGTCACCGGCACCGACACGGGCGGTTCCATTCGCGAGCCTGCAGCGTTCACGGGTGTGACGGGGATCAAGCCGACGTACGGTCGTCCGTCGCGACTCGGGATGATCGCGTTCGCGTCGTCTCTCGACACGGCGGGTCTTCTGGCGCACTCCGCCGCCGACTGCGCTCAGGTGCTCGGCTCCATGGTCGGGTTCGATCCGCGTGATTCAACGAGCGTCGACATGCCCGAAGAGGACTTCACGCGTCATCTCGGCATGAGCGTGAAAGGTCTTCGCATCGGTGTTCCCCGCACCTGGATGCGCGAAGGTCTTGACCCGGAAGTGGCCGCCTCGATCGAGTCGGTTCTTGATTTCTATCGCTCGGAAGGCGCGGAAATCGTTGAAATCGATCTCCGTCAGGCCGAGCTCGGCGTGCCCGTCTACTACGTCGTCGCTTGCGCCGAAGCGAGCTCGAACCTCTCGCGCTTCGACGGCGTGCGTTACGGCCATCGGGCGAAGGATTACACCGATATCATCGACATGATCAAGCGCTCGCGCAACGAAGGGTTCGGCCCCGAACCGAAGCGCCGCATCATGATCGGCACGTACGTGCTCTCGCACGGCTACTACGACGCCTACTACCTGAAGGCTCAAAAGGTCCGTCGACTCATCGCACGCGAATTCCACGAAACGTTCAAGCAGGTCGATGTGATCGCCTGTCCGGTCACGACGGGTACGGCCTACGACTTCGGTGCCAACGCCGATCCGGTCTCGGCCTATCTGAGTGACCTCTACACCGTGCCGGCGTCGCTTGCCGGTCTGCCCGGCCTCTCGATGCCGTGCGGTATCCATTCGAACGGCCGTCCGATCGGCATTCAGCTCATCGGCGAAAACTTCACCGAAGCCCGCCTGCTCGGCACGGCCGACTGCTGGCAGCGTGCGACCGACTGGCACCTGCGTCGCCCGTCGGGTTACTGAGTCTCAAGAGGTAAAAGAACATGCAGTGGGAAGTAGTGATCGGTCTTGAGACGCACGTGCAACTCTCGACTAACTCCAAAATCTTCTCCGGAGCGGCCCGCCGCTTCGGTCAGCCTGCGAACACGGATGCGTGCTTCGTCGATATGGCGCTCCCCGGGAGCCTCCCGGTGCTCAACGTCGGTGCCGTCGAACGCGCCATTCGCTTCGGTCTGGCGATCGAAGCGACCGTGGCCCGTCATTCCGTTTTCGATCGCAAGAATTATTTCTACCCTGACCTTCCGAAGGGCTACCAGATCAGTCAGTTCGAGCTTCCGGTCGTCGTGGGCGGCCGCCTTACGTTCCCGGTCCAGCCGAAGAAGGGCGATCCCTACGTGAAGACGATCAACCTGACGCGCGCTCACCTCGAAGAGGACGCGGGCAAGTCCATTCACGGTCTGGTGCACGGCTGCTCGGGGATCGACCTTAATCGCGCGGGCACGCCGTTGCTGGAGATCGTGACCGAGCCCGAATTGCGTTCCTCGGCCGAAGCCGTGGGTTACGCCAAGGCACTTCACGCGCTCGTCGTCTGGCTCGGCATTTCGGACGGCAATCTTCAGGAAGGGAACTTCCGATGCGACGCGAACGTCTCTGTTCGCCCCGTGGGCAAAACCACCTTCGGCACGCGCTGCGAAATCAAGAACCTCAATTCGTTCCGCTTCCTTCAGGAAGCGATCGACTACGAAGTGCGTCGTCAGATCGAAGTGCTCGAGGACGGCGGCAAGATCGTTCAGGCCACTCGTCTCTATGACCCCGATAAGGGCGAAACCCGCGTCATGCGCACGAAGGAAGACTCGATGGACTATCGGTATTTCCCCGATCCCGATCTTCTGCCGCTTGAAATCGGCGAAGACTGGATCGAACGGGTTCGTGCCGACATGCCCGAACTGCCGCAGGAACTCCAGAGGCGCCTGACGACGGAATTCGGTCTTCCTGAGTACGATGCAGGCATTCTGACGGCAAGCCGCGACGTGGCGGACTACTACCTGCGCGTCGCCGAGCTTGTTTCCGACCGCAAGATGGCTGCCAACTGGGTGATGGGCGAACTCTCTGCCGCACTCAACCAGACGGAAGGCGCCGCGTTTGCCGATGCGCCCGTCAAGCCCGAAATGCTCGCGGGTATTCTCGGTCGTATCCTCGACGGCACGATCAACCAGAAGGGCGCTCGTCAGGTGTTCGAAGCCATGTGGGCGGGCGAAGGCGACAACGTCGATCAGCTGATCGAAGCCAAGGGTCTGAAGCAGATTTCGGACGCAGGTGCGCTCGAAGCGATCATCGACGAAGTTCTGGCCAACAACACGAAGTCCGTGGAAGAATTCCGCTCGGGCAAGCAAAAGGCTTTCAACGCGCTCGTCGGTCAGTGCATGAAGGCGACGAAGGGCAAAGCCAATCCCGCACAGGTGAATGAGCTCCTGCGCAAGAAGCTCGCCTGATCGGGTGCGGTCGAACGGCTGCTGGAAGAAAAGCCCCGCTTCGACCCTCCTTCGGGAGGGTTCGAGACGGGGCTTTTTGCGTGGGCGAAAAAAGGTCGGCTGTCAGGCGCCGTAACGGGCGCGGTACGCGGCGACGGCGTCGCGGTAGGCGGAGGCCGCCACGGCTTTTTCCGTCGTGCCGTCCATGAAGGCCAGCAGGTCCTTCAGGTTGATAATGGAGACGACGTTGATGCCGAACGTCGTTTCGACGTCCTGAACGGCCGAAGTCGGGGTCGTTTCAACGGCATTGCCGCCCTTTTCCATGCGGTCGAGAGCGATCAGAACGCCCGAGGGATGGGCGCCGGCGGCTTCGATGATGCGGACGGATTCGCGCACCGAGGTACCCGCCGAAATCACGTCATCGACGATCACGATGCGGCCTTCGAGGGGCGAACCGACGATCGTGCCGCCTTCGCCGTGGTCCTTGGCTTCCTTGCGGTTGAAAGCCCAGGGCACGTCGCAACCGAGGCGCGAGAGGTTCATGGCAACGCTTGCCGCCAGCGGAATGCCCTTGTACGCGGGCCCGAAAATCATGTCGAACTCGATCTTGCCGGCATCGCGGGCGGCCAGTAGCGTCTGGGCGTAGAAGGCGCCGAGACGATCAAGGAGCGAGCCCGTGTTGAAAAGACCCGCATTGAAGAAATAAGGAGAAAGGCGGCCGGCCTTCGTCTTGAACTCGCCGAAGCGGAGCACGTTGGCCTCGAGCGCGAACTCAATGAACTGTTGCTGAATAGTCTGCATGATGGATGGGATAAACGGGTGCGACGCCGAGCTGATCGGCTGTGCGTCCTGAGATAATGACCCGACGAACGAGCGCCCCGAGCGCCAGTCCGACATAATTTACAGATTATACCCCGCAGGTTTTCGCCGTCCCGATGGCCGGCGACCAGGTGTCCGAGGCGGGGGAATCACGGAGTCGACATGTACCGCATCGTTACCTTCAATGCCAACGGCATACGTTCTGCCGCCGACAAGGGCTTTTTCCGATGGTTCGCCGAACAGAATGCAGACTGCCTCTGCGTACAGGAATTGAAGGCGCACGAAGCGGACATTCCGCCCGCCGTTCGCGAACTGCCGGGCTACCACGGGTACTTCCACTGCGCCGAAAAGAGGGGCTACTCCGGGTGCGGTCTCTGGACGAAGGAAAAGCCGCTCGCCGTGCGAACGGGTTTCGGCGTTGAAGAGTTCGACCGTGAAGGTCGGTACGTCGAGGCCGACTTCGGGCGTCGGATCGTCATTTCCTGTTACTTCCCTTCGGGCAGCAGCTCCGAAGAGCGTCAGGCCGCCAAATTCCGCTTTCTCGATGTCTTTTTTCCACACTTGGAGTCGCTCCGCGCGAGCGGTAAGGAGATCGTCCTTTGCGGCGACGTGAACATTGCCCACAAGGAGATCGACCTCAAAAACTGGAAGGGCAACCTCAAAAACTCGGGCTTTCTACCCGAAGAGCGGCAGTGGCTGACGCAACTCTTTGCGGAGGACTGCTGGGTCGATGTTTTCCGCAGGCTCGATCCCCGTCCCGAGCGTTACACGTGGTGGAGTCAGCGCGGGCAGGCGCGGGCCAAAAATGTCGGTTGGCGCATCGACTACCAAATCGCCACGCCGGGCCTGGCTGCCCGTGCGAAGGCAACCGACATCTACGCGGCCGAAAAATTCTCGGATCACGCCCCGCTTACCGTCGACTACGATCTCGGAGATTTTCACCATGGCGCGTAAATCCCGTCGTTCGGCCCCGACGCTGGCCGATGTTCTGTTCTCCCAAGGTTTCGGTACGCGTTACGACTGTGCGCAGATCGTGGCGGCGGGCGCCGTGCAAATCGACGGTGTCGTTCGGGACGATCCCGACGAAGAGATGAATCCCGAAGGGCTCGTCTTCACGTATCGCGGCGTCAAGTGGCCCGTGTGCGAGCACGTGCTCGTAGCGCTCAACAAACCGGCCGGCTACGAGTGCTCAACAAAACCGTCGGCTCATCCTTCGGTGATGAGTCTTTTGCCCGGGCAGTTTCGCCGCCGTAACGTGCAGCCGATCGGACGGCTCGATGCGGATACGACTGGGCTCCTGCTTCTCACGGACGACGGCGCGCTGAATCACCGTCTCATCCACCCGAAAAAGCACGTCGAGAAAGTCTACGAAGTCACGCTCAAGCATCCCGCCGCAGACGATATCTGTGCGCGACTCACGCAAGGCGTGGTGCTTGACGACGATCCGCAGCCCGTGGCCGCCAAGACCGCCGAACTGGTGACGCCGACGCACTTGCGCATGACGCTTCTCGAAGGCAAATACCACCAGGTCAAACGCATGGTTGCCGCATGCGGCAATCGCGTTGAATCGTTGCACCGCAGTCGCGTCGGGGCATTCGTGTTGCCCGATTCGCTCGCACCGGGCGAGTGGATGTGGATCGATCGGGAGAGCGTGTTAGGAAGTCGATGAGGATGGTCGCATGCAGGAGAGAATTGTCCGCGGATGGGACGTGGTGCGGGTCTATGCGGAGCCGGCCAGCCTTCGAATGTTCTTTTTCGGATTCAGCTCGGGGCTTCCCCTGTTGCTCGTCCTCGGGACGCTCTCCTTTTGGTTGCGTGAGGCCGAGGTTGACCTCAAGACCATCGGCTTTTTGTCCTGGGTCGGCTTGGTGTACGGCTTTAAATGGGTCTGGGCACCTGCGATCGACCGCGTGCGTCTCCCTTTTCTGACCGCACGTCTCGGGCGGCGTCGAGCCTGGCTCGTCGTTGCACAGACGGGGATTGTCGGCGCGTTGATTGGGCTTTCTCAAACCGATCCCGCCGCGTCGCTCGCCTGGACCGCGGTGTGGGCGTTGCTGACGGCTTTTGCGTCCGCCACGCAGGACATCGCGCTTGACGCGTACCGCATCGAGTCCGCGCAAAGCAACCGTCAGGCGGCGCTTGCCGCCATGTATCAGACGGGGTATCGCATCGCCATGATTTGGTCGGGCGCTGGGGCGCTTGCGGTGGCGGCGTGGGCGCAGAGCGCCGAAGGTTACGAGCCGGGCGCCTGGAGTGTGAGCTACCTCGTTATGGCGGTCTCAGCCAGCGTGGGGCTCGTGACGAGCCTTCTTGCGCCCGAGCCCGAGACGACTCCGGGGCCGCGCGTACAACCGTCGGCGGCCGCATTGTTCGAGCCTTTTGCGGACTTTTTCCGTCGTTTCGGGCGTTGGGCTACGGTGGTGCTCCTGCTGATCGCCACGTATCGGATTTCCGACGTGGTGATGGGCATCATGGCGAACCCCTTCTATCAGGATCTCGGTTTCACCAAGCAGGAAGTGGCGGCCGTCTCCAAGGTGTTCGGGGTTGTGATGACACTGGCGGGGGCGTTTGCAGGCGGCGCGGTGACAATGAAGCTCGGCGTCAATCGGGCGCTCTTCATCGGGGCACTCCTTTCGTGCCTGACGAATCTGCTTTTTGCCGCACTCGCCGTCATCGGGCCGAATCTCGCATTTCTCGCCGTCGTCGTTTCGGCCGACAATCTCGCGGCGGGCTTGGCGAGCGCCGCGTTCGTGGCGTACCTCTCGGGCCTGACATCGAGCGCCTACTCGGCGACGCAGTACGCGCTCTTCAGCTCGCTGATGTTGCTTTTTCCCAAATTTTTGGCGGGCTTTTCGGGCGTGGCGGTGGAAATCGTGGGGTACTCGGGCTTTTTCGTGGCGACGTCCGTGATCGGCGTGCCCGTGGCGCTTCTGGTGTTGCTTGCGGGGCGGGCCGTCCGTGAAGAGCGACGCCCCGATGGCGGGATCCCGTCGAGAGAAGAGAGTGTTTCGTAAGCGCCTCATAAGCGCCGCACGTGTCCCACAGCATGAAAAAAAGCGGCATCTCGCCTGTTGCGGGACGCCGCTTCGAGAAGCCGAACGTTCTCAGTCCTTGCGGTGACGGGCGGCACGGTCGTTGCCCCGGCCTTTGCGCCCCTTCGCGCCGTTCTTTTTTTCCGCGCGGCGCCAGCCGCGGGTGATTTCGGCCACGCGGGCGACGCTTTCCGCCAGATCGCCGAGCGCGTCGTCGTAATTTTCGAAGGGACTCTCTTCGTTGAGTTGCTCCTGCATGGGCAGGAGATCACCCGCAAGCTCTTCGGGCATATGGCGCAGAATGCCGATCAGTGCGGAGGCGAGCGCTTCGTTGTCTTCTTCGCGCAGGCCCGGCCAACGGTCCATGACCTCCCAGAAGCCGGCCGCGAAGGGGGCGAGTGCGGCGATGGTATCCGTCTCGAGCTCGTCGTCCTCGTCGGGCTCGTAGACGATCGGGTCGATCGGGCGGCCCGCCTTGAGGTCGCGTTCGATCGAGTTGAAGCGTCGGAAGACGAGGTCCTCCAGGTCCTGCTGAGCCCGTCGATCTGCAAGCACGGCTTCGGGACGGCTGCGCACGTCGAAGACGCGCAACATCCATTCCCCGACGGGCGGGCGCTTCGGCAGGCAGACGAGAGCCGTGAGGTACCCGTCGAGATGATCGGCTTCCATCGGCTCGTAGGGTTCGGGGATGCCGGCCAAAAGTTCGCCGAGGAGGATGAATTCCTCGTCGGAGAGCGGGCGGTCGAAGGGGATTGTCATTGTGCTGTCTCCTGATTCAGAGCGGAGAGATACTGCGCCTGATGGTCCTCGACGGCCCTTCGGACGCTTTCGGACGTGCGACGCCGGATCAGACGTCCGGCAAACGTTTCCGCATCTTCGATGTCGATGCGCAGGATTCTAGCCTTAACGGCCGGGATGCTGGAGGCATCCATCGAGAGCGTTCGGCACCCTAGGCCGAGGAAAAATTCCGTGAGGTCGGGCCGTCCAGCCATTTCACCGCAAACGGAGATTTCTTTGCCGGCGCCGCAGACGCGTCGAACGGCTTCCGCGATGAAGCGCAACACCGCGGGGTGGTACTCGTCGTAATACTCGGATACGGCCGCGTTCGCGCGGTCGGTGGCGAGGGTGTACTGAACGAGGTCGTTCGTGCCGACCGAGAAGAAGTCGAGCACGGGGATGAGGTCGCGAATCATCGCGACCGCGGCAGGCACCTCTACCATGCCGCCTACTTCGATGCCGGCGCCGTAACGCTCGCCCGCTTCGTCGAGTTCCCTCTTGGCTTCGTCGATCAGGTCCCGAGCTCGTTTGACATCGGTGGGCGACGTGACCATCGGAAGCAGAATCCGGACGGGACCGGCGGACGAGGCGCGCAGAATCGCCCGCAGTTGCGTCCGAAGGAGCTGCGGGTAGGCGAAGGTGAAGCGCAGTCCTCTCAAACCGAGCGACGGATTGAATTCGTCGCGCTCGGCGTCGCCCAAAAGTGCCATCGCTTCGGGCGAGAGGGCCTTATCCGCGCCGAGATCGGCCGTACGAATGGTGACGGGCTTGCCTTTCATCGAGCGGATCACCCGCAGATAGGCTTCGTGCTGCTCGGCTTCGCTCGGCAAATCTGAGCGGTTGAGAAAGAGAAACTCGGTTCGGAAGAGTCCGATTCCTTCGGCGCCCGCCTTGTGGGCGTCGGGCAGGTCGTCGGGCAGGGCGATGTTCGCCAGGAGCGTGACTCCCGTACCGTCCTTCGTGGCGGCGGAAACGCTCTTCAGCTTGATAAGGTTGCGCTTTTGGCGCTTGAGTTCCCGCATGCGCAGGCGCGCCGCCTTGGCTTGTTCGGCGGTCGGTGCGAGCTCAAGTCGGTTCTCGTCGGCATTGACGAGAACGCGCTGGCCGTTGTGCAACTGCTCGCGCGCACCAGTGACGCCGACAAGGGTCGGGATCTCGAAACTGTGAGCGAGAATGGCCGCGTGACTGGTGATGCTACCTTCTTCGAGGACGATCCCTACGATGTCGAGGTCGTCGCGCTCGCGCAGCTGAAGCATGTCCGTGGGGTCGAGCTGGTCGACGACGAGAATGACCTTGTCGGCCACCGTTTCGACGTCTTCGAGGCTCGCATCCGAGCGACGACCGGCGAGAAGGCGCTGCACGCGCTGTACGACGTGTGCGATGTCCTTGACGCGCTCCCGAAGGTAGGCGTCGTCGATCTGATCAAATTCGCGACGCGTTTGCTCGAGGCGCAGCGACAGCGCCCATTCGGCGTTCACGAGCTTGGTGCGGATGATCTCCAGGGTGTCGTTGAGCAACGTCGGATCCTTGAGGATCATGCGATGTACGTCGACAAAGGTCGACGCTTCGGCGGGCATTTCTTCGTCTTCAAGGCGATCGGCGAGTGCCGTGAGTTGCTTGTCAACCGCAGAAATCGCCATGCGCAGGCGCTGACACTCGCCGCGAACCGCCGTTTTGTCGATGAAAAACTGAGGTACTTCCAGGTCGGCGGACGAAAAAAGAAGCACCGTACCGCAGGACATGCCCGGGTAGGCCGACAGGCCGGCCAGGGCTGCGGGCGGCGAAGAGGATTCGGCGGCGGGCTGCGGCGACTCGTCGACGGCGCCCTCCGGGACGACGGTAAGAGGTTCGCTCATCTCTCGGCTTCCTTCGCGAGGGGGATCAATCGGGTTCGCCAAAGCGGGTTTCGAAGAGTTCGACGATATGGCGCAGGGCGTTGGCTTCGTCGGGTCCGTCGACGCAGACGACAAGCTCGGTGCCCTTGGGCAGAGCCATCGTCATGAGGCCGAGAATCGACTTGGCATCGACCGTTCGGACCTTGTCCTTCAGCAGAATGCTACTTTCGTAGAGGTTGGCGGTTTTCGCGAGAAGGGCGGAAGGTCGCGCGTGCAAACCGAGACGGTTTTTGACGGTGAGGGATTGAGTGAGCATCGACGAAACTCCGGAAACCGGATGGAAAAGACGAAGCGTCAGCCGTTGAGGGCGGAGTGCCCGATGGCGGTGGAAATCGCACTGTGGGCTCCGCCTTCCGCGAGCTGCATCACACGGCTCAACGGCGCCTCGGGGGCGGCCGAAAGAGCCGTGATGACGGCAGGAAGGTTCACGCCCGAGAGGATTCGAACTTTGTTGTTGTCAAGGAATCGGTGCGCGATGTTGGAGGGCGTTGCACCGAGCAGGTCCGTAAAGACGAGCACGCCGTCCCGATTCAACAAGGGTTCGATCAGCGTGCGGGCGCGTTCGTAGCCTTGTTCGGCGTCGATGTTGCTCGGAACATCGAAGCAGACGATGTCGTCGGCCGAGGCATCCGACGTGGCGCTGAAAATGTGCTGGGCGCAGATTTTCAGCGCGGAGGCGAGAGGCTCGTGCGCGATGATGCATATGCCAAGGGACACTCGAATCTCCGTCACGATAGAATTCACAAAGAGCCACAAGTTTATCATCGGAGCCGAGGAGGGTCCGCAAATGTCATTGGTGATGTTTACGAGTCGGGCCGCCGGTCCGTTCATCATGTTTCGGGAAACGGCCGAACAGATTTTCAAAATCATCGGTCGCCCCCTGACGGAGCAGGGCGCGTTCGCGAGCGACGAACTTCCCGAGATCCTGCGCAAGCTTGAGGATGCCAAGGTGCGCGACAAGGCTCTGGCGGCCGAAGCCGAGCGTCGTCGCGAAGATGAACTGCGGCGCTCGATCTACGCCGAAGAACTTGATGGGAAGGAAGAGCGCGAACGCGAAGAGATGCGCCGCGAGTGCATTCACCTCTATCAGCGCGTGGTTCCGCTCGAAGAAATGATCAAGCGGGCGATCCGCCACGACGAAGCTGTCGTCTGGGGAAAGCCCTGAGCGGCTCTTGTGCCGTTTGTTGCTTTCGTTTCGCACAAGACAGCCCGTCTCCGAACATCGGGACGGGCTTTGTTTTGCTCGGAAACACAATCGGGCGGTGCTCAGCCTCGCCAGAAACCCTTCGTAAAGAGGATGAAGACCGTGAAGAGTTCGAGTCGACCGATGAGCATCAGAAACGTGCAGATCCAGAACTGCAACGTCGTCAATCCCGCGTAGTTGCCCGCGGGGCCGAGCGCGCCCATGGCCTGACCGAGGTTGCTGATGCAGGCGATGGTGGCGGAGAACGATTCCAGCATGGGCATGCCCGAAAAGACGAGGAGCAGAACACCCGTGCAGACGGAAATCACCCAAAGGAGCAGATACGCGAGCACCGCCGAGGCCACCTGGTCGTTGAGGCGGGTTTCGCCGATGGTGAGGGGAAAAGACGCCTTCGGGTGGAGAAGTAGCAGAAATTCGCGCTTCGTCTGCTTGATGAGAATCAGGAGACGGATCATCTTGATGCCGCCCCCGGTCGAGCCCGCGCACGTGGCGAAAATCGAGCTGAGGAGCATGACGAGCGGAATGACGGTCGGCCAGAGCGCGTAGTTGTCGCTTGCAAAACCGGTGGTTGACGCCATGGAGACGACCGCAAACGCAGCTTTGACGAACGCGGTGAAGTTGTCCTCGTAGTACCCGACGTCAAGGAGCAACAGCGTGGCAAAGAGCGTCAGGACGGAGACGACGCCGATCCAACCGAGAACTTCGGGATCCCGCCAGTAAAGGCGCAGATCGCGTTTGTGCCAGGCAGCGAAGTGCAGAGAGAAGTTGCATCCGCACACGATCATGAAGACGACGGTGACGAGGTCCACCGCGTTGCTCTCGAAGTATGCGAAGCTCGAATCATGCGCGCCGATGCCCGAAAGACTCACGGTGGTCATCATGTGCAGGACCGCATCGTCCCAAGACATGCCTGCGAAGTGGAAGGCGACGGTCAGGGCGACGGAAATCCCGAAATAGATGATGTAGAGCGCCTGCGCCGTATCGGCGATGCGGGGTGTCAGTTTGCTTTCCTTCAAGGGACCGCTGGTTTCCGCCTTCAGGATTTGCGCGCCGCCGACGCCGAGCAACGGGAGAATGGCTACGGACAGCACGATGAGCCCCATACCGCCCAACCACGAGAGAAAGCAACGCAAACCGTTGATGGAAAGCGGCAGGTCGTCAAGCCCCGTCATCATCGTCGCCCCCGTCGTCGTGAGACACGACATCATCTCGAAGTACGCCGCGGAGAAGGTGTACTGCGGGAGCTCCAAGAGAAGCGGGATGGTGGCAAAAAGCGGTACGACCGTCCAGGTGAGCGTCACGAGCAGGAATCCGTGTCGGGCGCTCAGCTCCTGGCGGTAACCGCGGGTGGCGAGGGTGAGCAAAGCCCCGGTTCCAGTCGTGACGGCAAAGGCCGTCAGAAACGCGGCATCCGCACCGTCGGCCTGAGCGACGCTCACCAGATACGGGATGAGCATCGTCAGGCCGTAGCCGACGAGAACGGGTCCGAGCGCGTGGAGCACTGGAAGGAGTAGGTACCGGAAGGCGTTTGGCATGGGGGACCTTTAGAAGAAGCCCACGTCGACGGCGAAGAGACGTTCGATTTTCGGAATGAGTCGCTTCGAGGCAACGAACACGACGACGTGGTCTTCGGCTTCGATGACCACGTCGGGTTTGCCCATCAGCACGACGGCGTCTTCGCCCTCTCCCCGAATCACGGCGCCGATGTTCGCGCCTTCGGGCAGGGCGAGATCGCGGATGGGGCGCCCCACCACGCGGGAGCTGCGGCGGTTGCCGTGCGCGACGATTTCCAGCGCCTCGGCCACGCCGTGTCGCAGGCTGTAGGCGGCGGTCACGTCACCACGGCGAACGTGTTTGATGAGTTCCCCGAGGGCGGCCTGCGAGGGTGAGAGGGTGATGTCGATTTGCGAGCCCTGCATGAGGTCGCCGTACACCTTGCGGTTGACGAGTGCGATGGTGCGTTGGGCGCCGAGCTTTTTGGCGAGCATCGCGCTCAACACGTTATCGCCGTCGTCTTCGGAGAGCGCGATGAAGAGGTCGCACGTTTCGACGCCGGCGTCGGAGAGCACTTCTTCGTCGGTGTAGTCGCCCTCGATAACGATGACCGAGGAGCGCAGTTGTCCGGCGAGCAGTTCCACCTTCGAGCGGTCTTTCTCGAGGATGCGGATGCTGAGCTCAGTGCGACGATCGGCGTCTTCGCTTGAGGTCAGACGCCGGGCAAGGGCCAGGCACATCGAGGCGTTGCCTGCAAGGAGAATGTTGCGTACCGGCGGCTCGTGGCGGCGGATTTCCGAAAGCACGAGTCGGGCGTTGCGCGCGTCGCACAGACAGATAACTTCGTCGCCCGCCTCGATGACAGTGTTTTTGTCGACGTCGAGACGGCGGTTGCGACGGAATATCGAGATGATGCGGGCTTCCACGTGCGGCAGGTGCGTCTCGAGGTCCGCGACCCGTCGGCCGACGAGCGGACTTCCGGCTTTGGCGCGTACGGCGATGAGGGCGGCGAGGCCTTCGCCGAATTCCAATACCTGGTTGGCTTCCGGAAAGTCGATCAGCTTCACGAGATAACTTGTCACGGCCTGCTCGGGCCAAATCACGGCCGTAGCTTCGAAACCCTCTTCGCCGAGAATGCGGGGGAAGTTGCGCAGTTCGCTGTTTCGGACACGTGCAATGCGAGTCGGAATATTGAAAAGACGGGCCGCGAGCAGGCTGACGACAAGATTGGTTTCGTCGTTCGACGTCACGGCGATCAGCATGTCCGTGTCGTCGGCCCCCGCATCCCGGAGGACCTGAGGACTCGAGGCCTCGCCGACGATGCCTCGCAGGTCGAACCGGGATTGCAGATATGCGATGTGTTCGGGATTGCGGTCGACGATGGTGATGTCGTTGGCTTCGGATACGAGGCTTTCGGCAACGGAAATGCCGATCCGGCCCGCTCCGACGATGAGAATTTTCATAAGTCAGACGAAGGGCGATCAGGGACGCTTCGGTTTGAAGGGCGCGCGGATGGCGGGCAGCGGCGAGGGAAGACGTCCGGGGATGCGGAAATCGTCGAGTTCGACGCCGGCCGCCTTCATCTTGCGGTAGAGGTGCGTGCGCTCGATGCCCGAATGGCGTGCAAGACGTGCCATCGAGAGATTCTGATACTGAAGCGTCGTTTCGAAGTACGCGCGTTCGACGGCGTGGATCACGTCCCGGAAAGGAAGATTGAAGTCGAGCTTCAGGTTGTATTCGGGCAACTGAAAGACGGGCAGAATCGCACCCGAGGGCGGGAGTCCGTCGTCGTCGCCGTCGCGGTTCGCGCGGGTGAGCGACTTTTGATATTCAAGCCGCTGCCACTGCTCCAACACGCGATCGACCGTGTTGAGCAGATTCTTCAGGGAAATGGGTTTTTCAAGGAAGTCCATCGCCCCGTAGCGCACGGCCTGCATGGCCGAATCGATCGTACCGTGGCCGGACATCATGATCACGGGACACGTGAGCAGATTGTGCGCGCGCCATTCGCGCAACAGCGTGATGCCGTCCGTATCGGGCATCCAGATGTCGAGCAAGATGAGGGAGTACTTGCGCTCGCGAATACACCGGCGCGCTTCCTCGGCGTTGGCGGCTGTGGTGATGGTGTACCCGGAGTCCATCAGAATCTCCGCAAGCACGTTGCGGATGCCGACCTCATCGTCTACAACAAGAATATCTGCCATTTAATCGGTTCTCTGCGTGTCAGAAACGGGGGATGTCCGGGTTGCGGATGAAAAAATCGGGAATCGAATGTCGACCTGGGCACCGAGAATGAGGTAGCCCGTGCGGTCCGTTCGGTTGGAGAGCTCGATCGACGCGTGATGCTCGTCGAGAATTTTCTTCACCATCGGAAGGCCCAACCCCGTGCCCGTCTCCTTGGTGGTCACGTAGGGCTCGAATGCTTTGGCGAGGATTTTCGAGCTGAACCCCGTGCCATTATCGCGGAATATCAGGTGGACGGTGGAGGGGCCGTTGGGTGAGGCATCCGAGCGGGTGCGGATTTCAATTTCGGCTTCCGCGCCGGCGGCATCGATGCTGTTGGAAATCAGGTTGTGAATAACCTGTCGCAGCTGCGAGGCGTCCGCCCGAATGGCGGGCAATGCCGGATCGAGCCGAAGCGTCAGTTCGGTTCCAGCCTGGTGGTAGAGGGACGCTGCGTCCGTGAGGAACGCGTTGAGGTCGAGCGGCACGAGGTTGGCGCTCGGCAGGCGCGCATACTCCCGGAAGTCGTTCACCATCTGCTTGAGCGCGTCGACCTGCGTCGTGATCGTGGCGATCGCGCGGTGAAGCAGATCCACGTCGGCCTGATCGTCCAGACGGTTTTCCAACTTCATTTCCAGCCGTTCGGCGGCCAGACGGATGGGGGTCAGGGGATTTTTGATTTCGTGCGCGAGGCGTCGGGCTACTTCGCCCCACGCGGTGGCACGTTGCGCTTCGATCAGCTGACTGACGTCGTCGAGTACCAACACCGTCCCCATGTGGGCGCCGAGCGGCATGTTGGAGGTTTTGATGTAGAGCGGAACGACACGGTCGGGGCGCTGCAACTCGAATTCGACGCGCATGTTGGTATCGGTGGCAAGGTGCCGCATCTTGGTCAGCGCTTCGACGAGCCGGGGTTCCGTCGTTTCGAGCGTCGTGCCGATCGCGCAGACCTCGTCGCCGAGAATGCGTCGTGCGGCGGCGTTGGCCGTCACGATGGTGTGGGTGCGATCGATGACCATCACGCCCGAGGAGATGTTGCCGAGCACTCGCTCGAGGTAGGCCTGTGCCTGCTGGGCCTCGCGTCGTTGCTCGTCGATGTCTCGGCGGGTCTCGGCGACCTCGCGGATCATCTGGTTGAAGGATTGCGTGAGGACGTTGATTTCATTGCTTCCGGTGAATTCCCGGATGGGCGAGAAATTGCCGTCGGCCACGCGTCGGGTGCCTTCTTCGAGTTGCAGGACGGGTTCCGCGGCCTTTCGGGCGAACGTGATCGCGGCCGCGATGGCGCCGAACACGGCCAGAAGGAGCGTAAGAAAGAGCGTTCCGGTGTAGATCGACTGAAGCGACGCGCGCGAGAGTACGAGCGTTTGGTAGTCGCGGTAGCCTGCCAGGAGTTCCGACGCGTTTTGAGCCGTTTCGTTGTCGACGGGCTGAATGATCTGGAGGTAGAGTTGTTGCGCGCCCGCCGCATTGCGGGGCGATCGCATCGCGGCGAGTCCGCGGGGAGCAACGGGAAGCGACGCTTCCGACGTCGTCTCGTCGGTGCGGGGATTGAGCGGAAGGATGACCCGAATTGAAAGCGAGTCCGTTCGCAGGGTTTCGGCCTTGTCGGAGACGTCGCCGTCGATCACGCTGTAGATGCCCGTTGAGCGAACGACCTGCATCTGTTGGGCCGTCGGCAGATCGGGCAGCATCACGTTGATGCGCGAGCCTGCCGCAGCCACCGCCGTGCCGTCGCCGAGAAAGACGAGCGCCTCAAGGCTTTGATGTCCTTCAAGAAGCCGCATCAGATCCTGCATGATGAGGCTCGTCGGCGTGTTGGCGAGTAGCCCCGCCATGTGGCGTGCCGTAAGTTCCGTTTGTTTTTGTTGCTGTTGCAGAATGCCTCGGGTGATGGTGACGCCCGACTCGAGTGCGCGCTCGACGCGCACGTCGAACCATGAGTCAATCGATCGCGAGATGAAGACGTTCGAGACGAGGAAAATGACGAGAGCGGGTACGACGGCCAGAGCAGCCGTGGCGCCCGCGAGGCGCACCGTCATGTTGGCGCCGAAACGCCGCCGCCGAAAGCGCTGCCAGAGCTGAACCAGCATGGCCACGACGATCGCAAAGAGCAATACGGCCACCACGCGGTTGATGACGATTAGGAGCGGAAACCAGCGTTCGAAGAGTCGCGAGTCGGAGCTCGTGGCGGCCAGGCCGAAGAGCGAAATGGCGGCCAGGGCGAGCGAAGCGGTGAGGGCGTAGCGATACCAGTGCGGCATGAGGCCCTCATTCGCCGTCGTTAGTGACGGACGGGTCAATACGAAGCGTCGTCCAGTCGCTTTCCACTGACCATTCAATCGAATCGTCGGTGGTCACCTGCATGGGTTTGGGTAGCTTCGTCGTGTCCAGATGGAATCGAACCTGCGCCGTGAAGCTACGGCTGTCGCCGATCGTGTCCGAAGGCGCCACGCGCCATCGACGAATGTTTTTGACGAGCGGCAGTGCTTGTTCCAGCGAGTCGAAGTTGAGCGAGAGCCCGCTGTAGCCCACGCGATACCGGCGCGTGAGCGGGTCGAACGAGAGACGAACGAGGAAGGTCTCGTCCGCGACCGTCTTGTCAAGCCAATACCAACGCGACGAGGTAAGACGGAATTCGTGCGCGAAGTAGAGCGCAATCCCGCGGTGTAGCACGTCGAGCAACGGTGCGGGCAGGTCGAATTCGTAGTGCGCGGCAACGAACAAACCAGGCCGCTCGCCTGGTTCGTCGCGGGTGATTTCCGCCCCCATGAAGGTGGCCTGCACGGCGAGGACACACGTCGACCAGGCCGCCGTCCCGAGAATGAGGATGGCGAGCGCGGTCCGGCGGAAGCAACGGGTGTGCGGACGGGTCATGGGGGCGCGTACCGTCAGAAGCGGTGGTCGGTTTTTCGGAAAAGGGCGTAGAAGAAACCGTCGTGAACGGCGGGCAACTTCGGATCGGTTTCGGGCCGATCCTCGTCGGTCGGCAACAGCGTCATCATACCTTCAAGCCCTTCGCCGAGCGGAACGAGCGAAGCGTCCGGGGCGGCCTCGAGAAATTTCGCGATCTGTTCGACGCCTTCTTCGGGGAAGATCGAGCATGTGCAAAAGAGCAGGTGACCGCCCGGTTTGACGACGGGCCAAAGCGCCTTGAAGAGCATACGCTGCGTCTTGGCCAGTGCCTTGGGGTCGCCTGGACGACGGTTCCAGGGAACGTCGGGCTGACGACGCACCACGCCCGAGGCGGTGCAGGGGGCGTCGAGCAACACGGCATCGAAGGCCTTACCCGACCACCAAGCGCCGAGGTCGGAGGCGTCCGCCACGAGAACCTCGGCGCTCAGGCCGAGTCGATCCAGATTGTCCTCGATGCGGCGGGCGCGTTCGGGGTCGATTTCGAGAGCCGTGACCGAGCAACGGTGCTTTTCGAGCAGATGTGCGGTTTTTCCGCCCGGAGCTGCACAGGCGTCGAGCACGGTGTCTCCATCTGAGACGGGCAGGAAGTGGGCCGCCAACTGCGTGCCCGCATCCTGCACGGAAACAACGCCCTCTGCAAAGCCCGGAATCGCTTCGACGGGACAGGGCTTGAGGAGTCGGACGGCGTCGAGACCGAGCGCGCGCGCAGGAACCCCTTCGGTTTCGAGACGCTTCATGTAAGCTTCAACATTGGTCTTCAGGGTGTTGACACGAATCGTCAGGGGCGGGTGACGCAGTCCCGCTTCGAGAATGGCCTCGGCTTCGGGGCCGTAGACGGACTCCATGCGCTTGATCCACCAGAGCGGAGCGTTGAAGCGTACTTCGGGCGAAGCGCAAACGCGTGCAAGTAGGCGATCGGTTTCGCGAAGGTAGCGCCGCAACACGGCGTTGACCAGACCCGCGAAGCGCTCTGTGGAGCGGTGCGAACGCACGGCTTCGACCGCCTGATTGACGACCGTGAACCCGGCCCATTCGCCCGAGAGAAGTGCGGCAAGCGACACCTCGAGGAGCGAGCTTACGGGTTCCTTGGGGGCGTGCTCAAGAAGTTCCGCAAGCAGCGCCTTCGTCGTCGCGGTTCGACGTGTGGCGCCGTAAAGAAGCGCAAGCAACGTGCCGCGCCCGCCTTCGGGTAGGTTCTTCGAGCCTGCGGCCACGGCGCTCACTAGCGATACGCCCTCTTCTTTCATGAGACGGCGGCCGAGAGCGGCGGCCGAAAGAACCGCGGAAAGCGGAATGGCGTCCCGGGTTTTGCGGGGTTTGCGTTGGGAAAGATCGGCCGACACGGTTAAAGCACCTCACCGACAGTGAAATCCACGCCTTGCAAAACGGCGGAGGCGGTCATGCGGGGCTTGCCGGGTTTCTGGAGCACCGTCATGCGAAGCGCACCAGAGCCGCAGGCGACCGTCAGGGCGTCGTCGGTCGAAAGCACAGTACCGGCCGGAGCGTCGCCTGCCGTGCATTCGGCTTCCCAGACTTTGATGGCGAGACCCGCGTGCTCAAACTGCATGCCCGGGAACGGCGTGAAAGCGCGCAAACGGCGTGCGAGCACTTCGGCGGGTTCTTCCCAGTTGATGCGGCTTTCGGGTTTGAGGAGCTTCTCGGCATAGGTCACCCCTTCGTCGGGCTGGACTTCCCAGTCGAGTTCGTTCGGGGTCTCGAGTGCTTCGACGAGGAGTCGGGCGCCGAGGCGGGCTAGACGTTCGGTCAGGGTGCTCGTCGTGTCGTCGTTGGCGATCGGGGTCGTCACCTTGCGGATCATCGGACCGGTATCAAGCCCGAGCTCCATCTTCATGAGCGTAACGCCCGTCTCGGCGTCGCCTGCTTCGATTGCGCGCGAAATCGGTGCGGCGCCGCGCCAACGCGGCAGGAGGCTGGCGTGGATGTTCAGGGCTTTGATGTCGCCCTTTTTCCCGATGCCGCGGGCACAGTCGAGCACCGCCTGCGGGAGGATGAGACCGTAGGCCGCAACGACGAGCAGATCGGCGTCGACCGCTTTCAGTTCTGCGTGCATGGCGGCGGCGCCTTCGGGGTCGCGCTTGAGGCTCAGCGTCAGGGGCGTTTCGACCCGAATGCCGTGCGACTCGGCCAGGACGCGTACGGGGGAGGGCGTCAGTTTCATCCCGCGGCCGCTCGGGCGGTCGGGCTGCGTGAGAACAAGCGGGATCTCGTGCCCGGCCTCAATGAGTTGCTTCAGGGCTTCGGCGGCGAAGTCCGGCGTGCCGGCGAATATGATTTTCATCGAAAAAATCCTCAAGGGGTTTGTGTGTTCGATCCCATCTCCCGCCGTGTCGCATTCCGCGCTTCGGGGACGGTACGAATCCCACTATTATCGTACGGCGGGGCGGATGTCCGACCCAATTGGGGCCGTCCGAAGAAACGTTGCCGACCGTACGGTGGGCCGGGGTTCCACGCGCAAAAGAAAAAAGGAGAAAGCGAGATGCCGGTTTTTCAGATCCACGGATTGGATTACGCGTACGGTCGTTGGGGAGAGCCCGACGCACCCGCCGTGTTCCTCATCCAGGGGTTGGGTATGCCGAAAGAAGCTTGGCCCCGACCGCTTGTTGAAACGCTCGTCGCCCGCGGCTATCAGGTGATTGCGCCTGACAACCGGGATGCGGGGGCGTCGAGCCGCATGACGGATTGGCACGTCACGGGCGCAGACGTTGCCCGCGCGATCGGCCGAGCGCTGTTGCGCCGCCCCGTAGTGGGCGAGTACGCGCTCGAAGACATGGCACTCGACGCATTGCGGCTTCTCGACGAACTCGGCATTCGCCGCGCGCACGTCGCCGGCGTGTCGATGGGTGGAATGATCGCGCAGACGCTCGCCGTGCAAAGCCCCAATCGCGTCGCAACGCTCACATCGATTTCCTCCGCGAGCGGCAACCCCCGAACCGGGCTCGGGAAGTTTGGAACCATTTGGTCGATTCTGAGGCCCCGCGGCAAAACGCCCCGCGAGCAGATTCTCAAAACGCTTCGGGTGCTTTCGGGGCCTGCGTATCCGGTTACCGAGGACGAATTGAACCGCTACCTCGAACAACTGCCGAATTTCGATCGGGATCTTTCCGCGGTTTTTCGTCAGGTGGTGGCGCTCCTCTCCAGCGGGGACCGCTCCGAACAACTCCGACGGATCCGCGCTCCCACGCTCGTCGTTCACGGGACGGCCGATCCGCTCCTGCCTTTTTCGGCCGGGCGTGAAACGGCCGAGCTCATTCCCGGCGCCGAACTTTGGGCGGTGGAGGGGATGGGGCACCAGCTCCCGTGGACTTTCATGGAGACGCTCGGCGCGCGCATGGCGGCCTTCATGAACCGGTACCCGGTGTGAGGGCGCCTCTGGGAGCTCAGCGTTCCTCGGCTTCGTCCTGCGCCTTCCTTTTGTCGTTGAGACGAAGCTTGCGCAGCTTCTGGCAGGCGCGGTCCTTCTTGAGGCGGCTCAGGTGGTCGATGAAGACCACACCGTCGAGGTGATCGATCTCGTGCTGAACGCAAACGGCGAGAATGCCTTCCGCCTCGAATTCGACGGGGTTACCGTCGAGATCCTGAGCGCGTACGCGGACGTGATCGGGGCGCTTGACGTGCTCGTACAGTCCCTTGAGGGAGAGGCATCCCTCCTCGTAGTCCTTCAGCGTGTCGCTGTGCTCAACGATGCTCGGGTTGACGAGAACTTTGAGGCCCGACTTGTCTTCCGACACGTCGATGACGACGATGCGCTTGAGTACGCCCACCTGATTGGCGGCGAGACCGACGCCCGGAGCCGCGTACATGGTTTCCGTCATGTCGGCGGCGAGTTGCTGGAGCTCCTCGTTGAATTCCGTCACGGGTTCGGCGCGGCTCGAAAGAGCGACGTTCGGATACTGGACGATCGGCAAAACGGCCATGACAAGCCTCCAACACGGTTGCCTTTGCAGGGCGACTCGTGCTTAAGTGTGAGTGAACGAACAAAGTTGCGCGACGGCGCGTCGCGCCGTGCGAAACTGGCAATTATAGGGCGGAGCGCCGTAAGAAATTCTCCGACGGACGGTTTTCGCGTGTGTCGCGGGGAAATGTGAGGCAGGTGATGGATACAAACGAGCAGCGGGCGTGGTTGCGTCTGGCGCGTGCGCGGCGCTTGAGCGCCGCGGCGGCGGTGCGACTTTTGCGGGATGCGGAGCTGCCCGAAGCGGTTTTCGCGTTGGACTATGCGACCGTAGCCAAGCGGGAAGGCGCCGAGGTCGCGGACGAAGTGCGCCGTCTCGGGCGGGGCGCTGAAGACGAGAGCGTCGATCGGGCGCTCGCGTGGCTGGAGCGGCACGACGACGCGTTTCTGTTGCCTTTTACGAGTGTGCTCTATCCTCAGGGGCTGTTACAAAGCGACCGTCCGCCGATCATGCTTTTCGCGCGCGGTAACGCGGGGCTTCTCGGACGCAAGACCGTGGCCGTGATCGGTTCGGAGCACGTCGATGCCGAAAGTATTGCAACGGGAGTCGAACTCGGGACGGCGCTCGTGCGGCGCAACGTCGCTTTGCTTGAGCGTACCGCGACGCCGCTCGAATTGAGCGTCGCACGAGCGGCGCCTTCGGGTACGATACTTGTTCTTGCTACCGGACCCGATCGAGTGTACCCGGCAATGGCCCTCGATGAGCAACGCTCGGTGCTTGCTTCGGGAGGGTTGTTGCTTGCCGAAGCGTTTCCCGAGGAGGGCGTAACGCCCGAGCGGCTTGAGCGCCGAGACGCGGTTTACGTCGCGGCGGCCGATGCCGTGCTACTGGTTGCCGCGGAGACGAGTTCGTCCGAAATGCGCCTTGTGCGCACGGCCGGCGAGATGGGTCGGAGTGTTTTTGCCGTCCCCGGGAGTATTCATTCGCCCTACTCGAAGGGGCCTCATCGGCTGATTCGCAACGGCGCTACACTCGCGGAATCTGCCGAAGATGTACTCGGCGACCTCAAAAATCTTGCATAATGCGGCCTTCGCCGATCTTGGTTCCCGTCTACGCTGGTGTACAGGGCGACGAACACTTCCATTTCCGACTTGGATCATCATGGGCCAAACACTGGTTATTGCCGAAAAACCCTCGGTTGCGAGCGATATCGCAAAAGCGCTCGGCGGTTTTAAGAAAGACGGAGATTTTTGGGTGAGCGATACCATGCTCATCGGATCGGCCGTCGGTCATCTCCTGGAGCTCGCCGCTCCCGAAGAGTACGACGTCAAGCGCGGCCGCTGGTCGTTCGCCAATCTTCCGGTTATTCCGCCGCATTTCGACCTGCGACCGATCAAAAAGTCGGTGACGAAATTCGAGACGTTGGCGCGAAAGATGCGTAGCCGCGCCGTCACCGACATCATCAACGCATGCGACGCGGGGCGTGAAGGCGAACTGATCTTCCGTTACATCATGCAGGCCGCGAGCTGCAAGAAGCCCGTGCGTCGTCTGTGGTTGCAGTCGATGACGGCCGCGGCGATTCGCAAGGCCTTTGAGACGCTTCGTACCGACGAAGAGATGAAGCCTCTTGAAGCAGCCGCCCGTAGCCGCTCGGAGGCGGACTGGCTGGTTGGCATCAACGGCACGCGTGCGCTTACCGCGTTCAATTCCAAGGACGGCGGCTTTTTCCTGACGACGGTCGGGCGCGTGCAAACACCGACACTCGCGATCGTCGTCGCGCGCGAAGAGGAAATCCATCACTTCGTCTCAAAGCCCTACTGGACCGTCAAGGCGGTCTTCGGTGCCGCGGCGGGCGAGTACGAAAGTCTCTGGCAGGACGCCAAGTTCGTCAAAACAAAGGGCCAGGCGCCGGAACTCAAAGCTGAACGCCTCTGGAGCGAAGCCGAAGCGCTTCGCATCGTCGAACGCTGCCGCGGGCAGTCGGGGATCGTGACGGAAACGAAAAAGCGCTCGACCTCAATGTCGCCCGCGCTCTTTGATCTGACGAGCTTGCAACGCGAAGCGAACAGTAGCTTCGGCTTCCCCGCCCGAATGACGCTTGCGATCGCGCAGCGCCTCTATGAACGCCACAAGGTGCTTACCTATCCGCGTACAGACGCCCGCGCGCTGCCCGAAGACTATATCCCGACCGTGTATGAGACGCTCGAACACCTCAAGCGCCTGAGCGACTATGCGAAGTTCGCGGGCACGATCGTGACGAATCGCTGGGTGAAGCAGGACAAGCGCGTCTTCGATAACACGAAGATCAGCGACCACTTCGCCATCATTCCTACCGGGGAGCTTCCTAAGGAACTTGACGAAACCGAACAGAAGATCTACGACCTCGTCGTGCGGCGTTTCATCTCGGTCTTTTATCCTGCGGCGGAATTTGACGTGACAACGCGTACGACGACCGTCGGCGAAGACCGCTTCGTGACCGAGGGGAAAGTACTCGTGACGCCGGGCTGGATGGAGGTCGCCGGTCGTGGCGGCAAGACGCAGAGCGACCTCTGTCCGGTGACGGACGGCGAGAGCGTGCGCACAACCGACATCAATGCCAAGCAGGACGCGACCCGTCCGCCCGCTCGTTACACCGACGCGACGCTTCTCTCCGCAATGGAAGCCGCGGGCAAGAAGCTCGAGACGGGCGAATTGCGCAACGCGATGGCCGAAAAGGGTCTCGGTACCCCGGCTACGCGTGCTCAGACGATCGAAGGTCTGATCGAGCAGAAGTATTTGCGTCGCGACGGACGTGACCTTATCCCCAATGCGAAAGCCTTCCAGCTGATGCAGCTCGTGCGCGGACTGCACATCGACGAACTCACGCAACCCAAGCTTACGGCCGAATGGGAACGCAAGCTCGCTCAGATCGAAAGCGGCGTCGTGTCGCGCGACGATTTCATGGATGAAATTCGTCGTATGACGGAAACGATCGTTTCCGCGGCCAAGCAGTACGAGGGCGACAGCGTTCCGATCGTCAACCCGATTCACTTCCGCAATCGCTGCCCGGCCTGCGGCGGCGAGATCGTAGAAAACTACAAGCGCTTCGCGTGTACGGGCGAGGGGTGCGGCTTTTCGCTGCCCAAGCACCCGTCGGGTCGGGCGTTCGAGCCCGAAGAGGTTGAAGAGCTTCTCGCCACGCACCACGTCGGTCCGCTTTCAGGTTTCATCAGCAAGCGGGGTTTCCCCTTTGAGGGCGAGGTGATTTTGGCCAAGGATCCGGAAACAGGCGAATGGGGTATGCGCTTCGATTTCGAGGATCGCCCCGAAGTAACCGAAGAGGAAATCGCCGCCGCGCCGCAGATCGCTACCTGTCCGCTTTGCCAAGGTCGCGTCATCGAGTTCGGCGACTACTATGTGTGCGAACACGCGCTCGCCGGAGATAAAAAACGTTGCGTGATGCGCTCCGGCAAGGTCATTTTGCAGCGTCCGATTTCGTGCGCCGAAATCGTCGCGCTCTGCGAAACCAAGCGTACGCCGTTGCTCGAAGGGTTCGTGTCGAAGCGCACCAACCGCCCCTTCAGCGCGTATCTCGTCCTCGACAAGACGAAGGGCGTGATGTTCGAATTCGAAAAGCGCGAGAAAACGTCGAAGACCGCCAAGAGCGCCGATGGCGAAGCGGTGACGGAAAATGAGGCGTCGGAAGAGGTCTCCAAGACGACGGCGAAGCGCACCAAGGCTTCGGGAACGACGAAAACCGCGACGAAAAAGACAGCGACGCGTACCCGCAAGACGGCGACCGCGAAGAAAAAAGCCGAGCCGACTGAAGCCTGAGGCGAGGAACGTTCGCATGAAAAAAAACCGGAGCGAAACACTCCGGTTTTTTTGCGGGAAGCGCTCGGGCGCGCACCGTCGAAAGCCTTGTCAGAGCGTCGTTTCCGAGGCATCGGACGCGGACGTTTTACTTTTCGTGCGGGTGACTAGCACCTGGTCGATCTTGTTGTTGTCGACGTCAAGTACTTCGAACGTGTATTCGCCGCATACCACCTTGTCGGTGCGCTTCGGAATTTTGCGCAGCATGTACATCATGAAGCCTGCCACCGTTTCGTAGGCGGAGTCTTCGGGTAGCTCGTCGATGCCGAGCGCGTGTTCGATATCGTCGATGGGCGTGGCGCCGTCGACGAGCCACGTGTCATCGTCGCGCTGAATGATCTGCAACTCGTCGGTCGTCGTCACGAGGTCGCCCATGACGGTCGACATGACGTCGTTGATCGTAATGATGCCGACGACGAGCGCATACTCGTTGAGAATGACGGCAAAGTCGGCGTGCGTGCGCTGGAAGACGTCAAGTACCTCGGAGAGCGTGAGCGAGTCCGGAATGAACTGGCAGGGCTGAACGAGGCCGCCCTCCTGGAAGCAGATCGGCTTTTCGTCAAGCACGAGTCTCAGTAGGTGCTTCGAGTCGACGAACCCGACGACGTGGTCGAGATCCTTGTCGCAGACAAGGAAGCGGTTGTAGGGAACGGTCGCGATTTTGGCGCGGATGCTCGCTTCGGTTTCGTCGGTCGTGAAGTAGACGATATTCTCGCGCGGCGTCATGGCCGACGGCACGAGACGGCTTTCAAGTTCAAAGACGTTCTGAATGACGGCTTCTTCCTGCGGGGCGATGACGCCTGCCGCGGCGCCCGCACCGACGCTCGCGAGAATGTCCTCGGACGTGATCGTTTCTTGACGCTTCGTGGGCAAGCCGAGCGAGCGGATGCAGGCATCCGAAAGGCGCTCAAGAACGAAAACGATCGGGCGCAACACCTTGATGACGATCCGCATGGGACGCACAACGCGCATGGCGACCACTTCGGGGCGCGCGATGGCGAGACGCTTGGGTAGCAGGTCTGCAAAGATGACAAAAAGGGTCGTGGCGAGCAGGAAGGAAAGCACGAATCCCACGTGGGGCAGGTTGACGGCCGGAATGATCGGCTCGAGACACCACACGAAGAAGGGGGAAAACGCTGCATCCCCCACGATACCGCCCAAAAGAGCGATGGCGTTCACCATGACCTGAAGGGCCGAGAAGAATTGTCCGGGGTGCTCCTGGAGTTCGAGCACCAGATCCGCGCGTCGGTCGCCGTCCTCGGAGAGCGCTTGAAGCCGGGTCTTGGTGGCCGCGGCGAGCGAGATTTCCGCCGCCGAAAAGAAGGCACTGAGGATGACCAGGCAGAAAAGCGCCATGACCTGAGGGTAGGAAGACATAAAACGACCGTCTTTTTGTTATGAAGCCGTCAGTTTATCATAGGAAGAGCTAACATGTTGTTTTATGGGTTGTTTTTGCCTTCCGGGGCGGATGTTCCGGAGGTCTCCGGGGTGCAAAACGTAACATTTTGTCCGACGGTGGCCGCACGAAAGGCGGTACGACGGATCGTCGGGTTACACTCGTGGAACTCCGTCGTTCGCTTGCCGGATGCGGGGGGCGCGTTCCCCGGATGCTCGGAAATCAGCCGGAGGATGCGGCAGAACACTCACAGGCCAAAACGAAAGAAACAAAGGACACACAATGAACGCGAAGATCACCGCCCTGGTTGCGGCTGCCGTATCCACTCTTGCCGCTCCCGCTTTCGCGGGCTCCACGCTTGACGCGATCAAGGCCCGAGGCCACCTGCTCTGCGGCGTCAATACGGCGGCTCCGGGTTTCTCGAGTGCCGACAGCCAGGGCAACTGGAAGGGTCTTGACGTGAACATCTGCCGGGCCGTTGCGGCTGCCGTTCTGGGCGATGCGAACAAGGTGAAGTACGTTCCACTCAGCTCGCCGCAACGCTTCACGGCGCTTCAGTCGGGTGAAATCGACATGCTCGCTCGCAACACGACCTGGAACATGACGCGCGATGCGAGCCAGGGGTCCGTTTTCGTCGCAGTTTCCTACTACGACGGTCAGGGCTTCATGGTCCCGAAGGAGTTGAACATCAAGGACGCGAAGGAACTCGACGGTGCCACGATCTGCGTGCAGTCGGGCACCTCGTCCGAAAAGACGCTCTCGGACTACTTCAACTCCCACAAGATGAGCTACAAGACGGTTGTTTTCGATACGACCGAAGCCACGCAGAGCGCGTTCCTCTCGGGCCGTTGCGACGTCTATACGACGGATATGTCCGACCTCGCGGGCATCCGTACGGTCGCGCAGGATCCTTCGAAGTATGAAATCCTCCCGACCATGATCAGCAAGGAACCCCTCGGCCCGGCGGTTCGTCGTGGCGACGACGAATTTTTCCAGATCGTGCGTTGGTCGTTCGCCGCGTTCCTCGGTGCCGAAGAACTCGGCGTGACGAAGGCCAACGTCGACGAACTGCGCAAGAGTTCCTCGAATCCCGACGTGCAACGTCTTCTCGGTACGGGCGAAGACATGGGCCGCATGCTCGGCCTCGACAAGGACTGGTCGTACCGCATCGTCAAGCAGGTCGGCAACTACGGCGAATCCTGGAACGAGTTCTTCGGTCCGAAGTCGGCGCTCAATCTGCCGCGCGGTCTCAACAAGCTCTGGACGGAAGGCGGCTTGATGTACGCCATGCCGATCCGCTGAGCGTGACGGACTGTTGCTGACTCGACTTCTTTGTCCGAGAGGCCCCAAGGCGACAGGCCGTGGGGCCTCTTCCTCGTTTCTGAAAAACAATCATGCTATTCCGAGACCGAATGTGGAGCGTGCCGGGCGACGAGGCCTGGAGGCGTCGCGAAAAGACGCGAAAACGCAAGGAGTATACGCTTCAGGCCGTATTGGTTCTGTTGCTAGTGTCGGTGTTGGCTTCGCTTTCACTCAACGTGGCGGAAAATCTCGAAGCCAAGAACATCCGTAGCGGTTTTGATTTTCTCTTCGGCCCCGCGGGCTTTGACATCGGAGAAAAACTCATCGCGTTTCAAAGCTCGGACGCGCTTTGGAAAGCGTTTCTGAACGGCCTCTTCAACACATTGCGGGTGTCGTGCTGGGCGATTCTCTCGGCGACCGTTCTCGGCGTCGTCGTGGGCGCCATGCGGATCTCCCGTCATCCGATGTTGCGTTTTCTCGGTGCGGCTCATGTTGAGGCGTACCGTAACGTGCCGTTGCTCGTACTGCTCCTGGCGATCTACCTCGTCGTGACGGAGTTGCTCCCGGGGGTGCGTCAGGCCTGGCACGTCGGCAACTGGATTTATCTCTCGAAGACGGGCCTTCTCTACGCCGCTCCTCTGATGGGGTTCAAGGCGGTGCTCTGCGGTCTCGGCGTCGGCCTGCTCGGTGCCTGGGCGGGTTACAAGACGGCTCTGCGGCGAACGACGGGGCTCTTTGCGGGTCTCATCGGCCTGGCGGCCTTTGCCGTTACGTACGTGCTCGTTTGGGTGCTCTGCGGCGTCGTCGGCGGTTGGGACGTGCCCGTGGCCACGCGCTTTTCCATGCGCGGCGGCTCGCAGCTCACGCCCGAATTTCTGACGATCTGGCTCGGGCTCACGATGTTCACGTCCGCCGCCATTGCCGAAATCGTTCGTGCGGGCGTGCAGGCGGTGCGTCCCGGGCAGTGGCATGCGGCGTACGCGCTCGGTCTGACGCGCGGCCAAACCGTGAGCTACGTGGTGTTCCCGCAGGCCATGCGTCTGGCGATTCCGCCCCTGGCCAGCCAGTACATGAACCTCACGAAAAATTCGTCTCTGGCGGTCATGGTGGGGTATCCCGACATCGTCAACATCGGCAACACGGCCATCAACGTGAGCGCTCAAGCGCTTGAGGTGATCGCCATCATCATGGCCGTCTATCTCACGATCAATTTGGTGATCGCGATGATCATGAATGCCGTCAACGCCGTCATCATGAGGGCTCCTCAATGAGTGAGGTTACGCATCTCGAAGGAACGGGACGAGCCGGCGCTCTCGCCCTTGTTCGCAGTCGTTGGTTTTATTCTCCGCTCGCCTCGCTGTTGACGATCGGCGTGGGTGCCGTCGTCGCGTTGGTCGTCTGGAAACTCGCGGCCTGGGGGCTCTGGAACGCCGTCTGGACGCCCGATCCGCAAGCCTGCCGAGAGGCTTCCGGCGCATGCTGGGGGTTCGTCGCCGAGAAGTGGCGCCTGATTCTCTTCGGGCGCTACCCGCACGAATTGCAGTGGCGACCCGCTGCCGCAACGGCGGGCATTGTCGTCATGCTCGTCGTTACCGCGATTCCGGCACTCTGGAACCGCCGGGGCGTCGTGTGGCTCCTTCTTGGTTGGGTCGCGGCGTTTTTCGCCTTCTTCGCGCTGATGCTCGGCGGGATTTTCGATCTTTCGCCCATCTCCACGGACATGTGGGGCGGGTTGCCCCTTACGGTCGTTCTCACTCTCGTCGGGATGACCGCATCGGCTCCGCTCGGTATTCTCCTCGCGCTCGGTCGCCGCAGCCGCATGCCGATCGTCTCTGCTCTTTCGACGGGCTACATTGAGCTTGTGCGCGGGGTCCCGCTCATTACGGTCCTCTTTGTGGCAACCTTCGTATTCCCGTTGGTGATGCCCGCGGATCTCGGCATTCCCGCCTTCTGGCGCGTGGCCGTCGGGATCACGCTCTTTCAGGCGGCCTATATGGCGGAAACCGTCCGAGGCGGTCTGCAAACGGTGCCCGCCGGGCAAATGAACGCCGCGGAGTCGCTCGGGCTCACCCGCCGGCAGGCCTATCTCTACGTGGTCCTGCCTCAGGCACTCGTGGCCGTCATCCCGGCCTTCGTCAACAGTCTCCTCTCGTGCTTCATGGACACGTCGCTCGTCACCATCGTTTCGATGTACGACTTGACGGGTAGTCTGAGGTTGGCGCTCGGGGATGCGATCTGGCGTGCGTTCTTCGTCGAAGGGTACGTTTTTATCGCGCTCATTTACTTTGTCTCGAGCTTCTTGATCTCGCGTTACAGCCAGTGGCTTGAGGGCTATCTCACAAAATCGAAAACCCGGTCCGGCGTTCCGGGTTGAGGAGGAAAGATGCGCTTTTTCGAACACATCATTCGTATCGGCGGCCCCGGAATCGACCGCGCGGGCGTCGGAGAAGAATTGCTCGAGTACGCCCGGCATCCGGAGCGTTACGTCCCCGGTCTCTCGAAGACGACGATCGACGAGGAATCGGTCGACGGCAACCGTACGACACTGCGCCGTACGACCCGCTTCGGCACGGACTATGTTTTCCGGGAAACGGTGACGATCGATCACAACGAGGCGCTCGAAGTCGCCACGGCTGCCGGAAGCAATCATCCCGCTTCCCGCCATATCGTTCGCATCGAAGAGCCCGAAGCCGGGGCGCTTTTCCTTCGGTTCATTTATGACCAGGACACGACTGCCGAGGCGGATCCCCGGATCGATTCGCTCCGACGCGACGCGTATGCGGCCAAGGACCAGGACGTGGTCGCCCGCATGCTCGAACGTCTGATCGCCCGCATCGGCCGCTGAGCGTGAAGGACGGACCATGGAACAACTGACGACGCGTACGGTTTCCCTGATCGCGGATGAAATACTGTGCCGCCCTGATCAGGTCGTTGCGGCCGCCGCTTTGCTCGACGAGGGCAAAAGCGTTCCGTTTGTCGCCCGTTACCGCAAGGAAGCGACGGGCGGGCTGACCGACGCGCAGTTGCGTACGCTCGAAGAGCGTTTGTTGTATCTGCGCGAACTTGACGAACGCCGCGCTGCGGTGACGGCGACGATCGAAGCGCAGGGAAAGCTCACCGACGAGCTGAAGCGCGACCTTGAGGCCGCTCAAACCAAGCAGGCGCTCGAAGATCTCTATGCACCCTTTCGTTCGAAGCGACGCACGCGCGCGGCCGTGGCTCGCGAGGCCGGGCTCGAACCTTTGGCCGACCGCATCTTTGAGACGCGCGCGGATCCCGAAGGGGCGGCCGCCGACTTTGTGTCGGCGGAAAAGGGTGTTGCGGGCGTTGCCGAGGCGCTTTCGGGGGCTCGGGACATTCTCGCGGAGCGTTTTGCGCTCCAACCAGAAGTTCGTCAGGCACTGCGCGACCTTTACACGCGTCGCGGCGAAGTCGTCGCACGTGTGCGCGAAGGCAAGGAGGTCGAAGGAGAAAAGTACGCCGACTACTTCGACTTTCGGGAGCGACTCGCGGATCTTCCCTCGCATCGCGCGCTCGCGCTTTTGCGCGGGCGGCGCGACGACTACCTGGACCTTGCACTCGAACTTCCGGCCGAAGAGGAGGGCCTCTCGCCTCATCCGGCCGAGGCGCTCGTTGCGCGCTTTTACGGCATCTCCGACAACACCGTTCACTCCGCGGACGTGTGGCTTCTCGGTGTTTGTCGCTGGGCCTGGCGCGTGAAGATGCGTACGAGTCTTCAGACGGAGTTGCTCGAAGCCCTGCGCGAACGCGCCGAAGAGACCGCCATCGGTATCTTCGGCCACAACCTGCGGGATCTGCTTCTCGCCGCTCCGGCCGGACATCGCGTCACGGTGGGACTCGACCCGGGGTTCCGCACCGGGGTCAAGATGGCCGTGGTGGACGAAACGGGGAAGGTCGTGCATCACGACGTTTTGCAGTTTCATGCTGCGGGTGCTGGTGCCGCCGCAGCGGCCCGCGCCAAACTGGCGGACGTTTTGAAGCGTTATCGTTCGGAGTTCGTCGCGATCGGCAACGGCACCGCCAGCCGCGAAACGGTCGAAGCGGTGGGCGAGGTGCTGGCCGGAGAACCGTCGATTTCGGCACGTCGCGTGGTCGTGAGCGAAGCGGGCGCGTCGGTGTACTCCGCGTCGGAACTTGCGGAAAAGGAATTGCCCGGGCTCGACGTCAGCTATCGGGGTGCGGTTTCCATCGCCCGTCGACTGCAGGATCCTTTGGCCGAACTCGTCAAGATCGACCCGAAAGCGATCGGGGTCGGCCAGTATCAGCACGACGTCGATGCGGGCAAACTGGAGCGGCGTCTGGATGCCGTAGTCGAAGACTGCGTGAATTTCGTCGGCGTCGACGTCAATACGGCGAGCGTCGAGTTGCTCGCGCGCGTGGCGGGGCTCAGCCGTAGCGTGGCTCGGGAAATCGTCACGTTCCGTGAAACGCACGGGCTCTTTGCGAACCGCAACGATCTGAAACGCGTTCCATTGCTCGGTGCTGTACGGTTCGAGCAGTGCGCGGGATTCCTGCGCATTTCGGACGGGACGAACCCCTTGGATCGCACGGGTGTGCATCCGGAAGCCTACCCGGTGGTCGAACGCCTGGTGGCGGCAAGCGGCGTCAGGACGATCGACGAACTGATGGGAAACGTCGAAAAGTTGAAGGCCCTGCGCGCACGGGACTTCGTCGACGATCGGTTCGGTCTTCCGACCGTGCTCGACATCCTCAAGGAGTTGGAGAAGCCCGGGCGCGATCCGCGAGCCGTCTTCACGGCGCCCGTCTACGACGACTCCATCCGAACGATGGAGGATCTCAAGCCCGGCATGGAGCTCGAGGGAACGGTCACGAACGTCGCCGCCTTCGGTGCGTTCGTCGATCTGGGCGTGCACGAGAACGGGCTTGTCCACATCTCGGATCTGGCCGACACCTTCGTGAAGGATCCCCGTGACGTCGTTCGCGTCGGGATGGTCGTGAAGGTGCATGTGCTTGACGTCGACCTGAAGCGTCGTCGTATCGCGCTTACGATGCGCACGCGCCCGAAGGGCGAGTCGGGAGTTCGCCGGTCCTCGACGGGGCGTCGGGAGGAAGCGCCCCGCGCCCGAACGCAAACGGCGCTCGGCGCGGCGTTCGCAGCGCTCAAAAAGCGCTGACGCCACAAGAAACCCCCGCGGGTCCTTTCGGACTGCGGGGGTTCGTTGTTGCAGGGCGTCGTATCAGACGCCCCTCGGACGAGCTTAGAGGGCGTTTTCAGGCCTTCTTTTCGTCAAGCGGAACTTCGCTCGGTTCTTCGGACTTTTCACCCGCCTGCATGATGGCGTTGAGGATGATCGCGCCGAAGGTTGCGGTACCGATCCCGCCGAGGATGAAGCCGCCGATGTTCAGCGTGAAGTCGCCTCCGCCGAGAATCAACGTGACGGCCGCGACGATCAGATTACGGCTGTTGCCGAAGTCGACGTGGTTGACCACCCAAACGCGGGCACCTGCCACGGCGATGAGACCGAACACGACGATCGACGTGCCGCCGAGCAACGGCTGGGGAATCGTCTGAATCACGGCGCCGAACTTCGGTGAAAAGCCGAGGATGATGGCCAGAAGGGCGGCGACCGGGAAGATGAGCGTCGAGTAGACGCGCGTGGCGGCCATCACGCCGATGTTTTCCCCGTACGTCGTCACGCCCGTACCGCCCACGGAGCCCGAAATCATCGTGGCGATGCCGTCGCCGAGGAAGGCGCGGCCCATGTAGGGGTCAAGGTTGCGTCCCGTCATGGCGGTGACGGCCTTGACGTGCCCGAGGTTTTCACCGACGAGAATAATCACGACGGGCACGATGAGGGAGACGGCCGACATCGAGAATTCCGGCGCAGTCAGCGTGGGAAGACCGAACCAGGCAGCGTCGGCAATCTTTTGGAAGTCGATTGGCGTGCCGAGCCCCATGCCGTTCGTGAGCACTGCGTAGATGGCGTACGCAATGGCAAGCCCCACCAGAATCAGAAGCTTCTGCACGAGCCCGCGCGTGTAGACGGCCACGCCGCCCACGCAGATGACGGTCATGAGGGCGATGAGCGCGTCAAAGGTCGTCGGACCGACGCTCTTCACGGCCGTGGGGGCGAGATTGAGACCGATGACGGCCACGACCGCACCCGTCACGACGGGCGGCATCAGGCGTTCGATCCACCTTACGCCCGTCGACATGACGATGAGGCCCACCAGAGCATACACGGCACCGCAGGCGATAATGCCCCCGAGGGCGACGCCGATGTTGGGGTTGGGACCAGAGCCTGCCACATAGCCCGTCGCCGCAATGACGACGCCGATGAATGCAAACGAGGAGCCCAGATAGCTCGGCACGTGCCCGCCCACCAAAACAAAAAAAATGAGCGTCCCGATGCCGCTCATCAAAACCGCAAGATTAGGGTCAAACCCCATAAGAAGCGGTGCCAATACCGTGGAGCCGAACATGGCCACGACGTGCTGAACACCCATCGCGAACGTCTGCCCGGCGGGCAGGCGTTCGTCAGGGGCGATTATGCCTTCGGTCTTCAATTGCCAGTTGGGAAAGTAGCTCATGGAAAGATCTCTGAGGGTGGTGGACTCCGCTGAAGCGGGGTCGCGATGAACAAACCGATCCATTGTAGTCGTCCGTCGAAACAAAGCGCTACGAAGCGAAGTCCCCTCCGAGTACGAGCGCGCGCGGACCGTCCGCAAACGACGAGGTCGTACGGGGTCGGTGTTAAAATGTCGGCCCTTTCGACACGACTCCGTTGCCTTCTCTGCACGGAGCGGCTCTTATCCACAGGTACTTTCATGACGAGTCCCAATCCGGCGCTCGTGCGCGACGTCGAAGAACGCCGCACCTTCGCCATCATCTCCCATCCTGACGCCGGTAAAACGACGCTCACGGAAAAGCTCCTGCTCTTCGGCGGTGCCATTCAGATGGCGGGCGCCGTCAAGGGGCGCAAAGCGTCCCGACATGCCACGTCGGACTGGATGGAAGTGGAAAAGCAACGCGGGATTTCCGTGACGAGTTCGGTCATGCAGTTCCGCTACGCAAACCACGTGATCAACCTGCTCGACACTCCGGGGCACGAAGACTTTTCCGAGGATACGTACCGCGTGCTGACAGCCGTCGACGCGGCCGTCATGGTGATCGACGCCGCCAAGGGCGTCGAAGCTCAGACGATCAAACTGCTTGAAGTCTGCCGTCTTCGCAAGACCCCCATCATCACGTTCATCAACAAGCTCGACCGCGAAGTGCGCGATCCGCTCGATCTGCTCGGCGAAATCGAAAACGTGTTGAAGTTGCAGTGCGTTCCGATCACGTGGCCGATCGGCATGGGAAAGACCTTCCGCGGCGTTTTCTCGCTGCTCAAGGACCGGCTCGTGCGCTTTACGGCGGGCGAAGAACGTCTGACCGAAGAGCGCGAGACGATTGCCGGGCTCGACAATCCCGAGCTCGACCGGCTCTTCCCGATGGAAATGCCCTACGTGCGCGAATCGATCGAACTCGTGCAGGGTGCGACCGAACCGTTCAGCTTGGAGAAGTTCCTCGCCGGCGAACAGAGTCCCGTCTTTTTCGGCTCCGGGGTGAACAATTTCGGCGTTCAGGACGTACTCGACGCGCTCGTTGATTGGGCTCCGTCGCCGCAGCCGCGCGACGGCGGCGCGCGCATGGTGGAACCCACCGAAGAGCCTTTCTCGGGGTTCGTCTTCAAAATCCAAGCGAACATGGACCCGCGCCACCGCGACCGCATCGCCTTTTTCCGCGTGTGCTCCGGGCGCTACCAGCAGGGGATGAAGGTGTTCCACGTGCGCGAAGGGCGCGAGATGAAGATCGCCAACGCCCTTACCTTCATGGCCCAGGACCGCGTGGTCATGACGGATGCCGTGGCGGGAGACATCATCGGGATCTACAACCACGGTCAGTTGCATATCGGCGACACGCTCACGGGCGGGGAACGTCTCGGCTTTACGGGGATTCCGAATTTCGCTCCGGAGCTTTTCCGCGGTGCGCGTAGCAAGGACCCCTTCAAGGCGAAGCAGCTCCAGAAGGGCTTGCAGGAACTCGGCGAAGAAGGAGCCATTCAGGTCTTCACCAACGACCTCGGTCACATTTTGCTCGGTGCCGTCGGTCAGCTGCAGTTCGAGATCGTGGCCCAGCGACTTGCCACCGAGTACAAGGTCGACGCCATCTACGAAGGTACCGACGTCTCGACGGCGCGTTGGCTCTCGTTCCCCGATGACAAGACGAAGCGCGACTTCGAAGCCGAACAGGCGGCGCGCCTCGCGACTGACGTCAACGGCAACGTCGTCTATTTGGCCACATCGATCTACAACCTAGAGACTACGATGAAGCACTGGCCTCAGGTGACGTTCCACACGACGCGTGAAATGAGCCAGAAGTTCGATTGATCTTCGGGGCGTTTCCGAGAAACAAAAAAAGGGTGCGGAGAATTCCGCCCCTTTTTTCAGGCGTTCGCTTGAGCCGTCAGGCGATTCGGCTCGCCCAACGGCGGGACGAACCGAGCAGGTTGAGCCCGAGCGTGCGTCCCGTCATTTCAACGATGTTGCGCTCGACGAGCACATTCGATTCGGGGCCGACTTCGGTGCCCGCTTTGTTGTCATAGAGCTGATAGGAAGCACGTGTCGTTTGCGGTGTGATATTCGGCATGATGACGTTGCAACCGTGACGAATGCCCCGAACCCGACCGTTGGGCTCCAAGGTTTCGAGCGCGGTGGCGGCTGCAATGTTGATGTCGGGCATGACGAGGCGGGTCGTGCTGATCATGTTAAGGGAGAGTTGCATGAGTGGGCGCTTCTCCATCATGCCGAGCGCGGTCATGTCCGCGCCGTTGCTCGTGATGTAGGGGCCCATGCCGATCATGTCGGCGCCCATCTCGCCGAACGTGCGGATGTCGCGCATGAGGTCTTCGAGCGTTTGTCCGGGCAGACCGATCATGACGCCCGTACCCACCTGGTAGCCCGCGCGACGCAGGTCGCGCAACGCCTGATAGCGGTGTTCGAGGATCTTTTCGTGTTTGCCCGGCGTCGAGTGCAGATCCGCAAAAAGCCGAGGGTTGCTCGACTCGATGCGAAGGAGGTAACGCAGCCCCGTCGGATTGCCGCTCGCTTCGGCCCATTCCTTGTAGACCTCGTATGTCTGTTCTCCGAGACTCAGCGTGACGCCGAGACCCGTGGGTAGCTCGTCGCAGACCGTTTCCTTGTGAATGCGCTCCAGGAGTCGGGAGATCCAGCGAACCCACTTCGGGTCGCGGCGTTCGCCCGCCTGAATGGCGATCGAGCCGTAGCCCTCTTGGAGCGCGTGCAGGGCGCAGGCGACAATGCTCTCTTCCGTGAGCGTGTAGCGCTCGACGGCGTGATTGTCCTTGCGAATGCCGCAGTAGCGGCAGTTGGCCGTGCAGATGTTGCTTACCTCGATGAGACCGCGCAGGTAGACGTTGTTGCCCGTCTTTTCGGTCGTCACGTCGAAGGCGCGCCGACGCAACGCTTCGCATTCGTCGGGATCCGTCAGTCCGAGGAGGCGAACGATGTCGTCGTCCGAGAATTCAGTCTGCGCGAGCAGTTCGGACAGGGGCTTTGTGGGCGTTGCAGTCATGCGGTTTTCTCCGTAAGAGCGGCACGATAGCGGGAGAGGGCTTCGGGGTGGCAAGAGAGCACCCGCTCGAGTACGCCCTGAAGGTAGCAGATGGTGAGGCCGTAATTCGTCATGGGAACGCCTTGTTCCTTCGATGTGCGAAGACGGGCGAGCATGTGGCGGCGCGTGACGACGCAACCGCCGCACTGAATGAGAACGGCATAGGGGGTCAGATCTTCGGGGAAATCTTTGCCGACGGCAACCTCGATGACGAGGTCTTTGCCGGTCTTCTCACGGAGCCAGCGTGGAATTTTCACGCGCCCGATGTCGTCCTTTTGCGGATGGTGACTGCATGTCTCGCAAATCAGTACGCGGTCGCCGTCCTTGAGGCGGGCGAGTGCCGCGGCGCCTTCGGCGAGTTCCTCGAGATCGCTCTTCGAGTAGGCCATTTGAATGGAGAAGGTCGTAAGCGGGATCGTGTCGGGGCTCTGTCGCGCGACCGACTCGACGACCTGCGAGTCCGTCATGATGAATTTGGGCGGACGCTTCAGCTCGTCGAGCATTTCGGCGACGCGGTTTTCCTGCACGACGAGGCACTTGGCGCCGGCGTCGAGCAGTTCGCGCACGGCCTGCACCTGCGGCAGAATCAGGCGGCCCTTGGGGGCTCCGGTGTCGATCGGCGTCACGAGCATGACGGTGTCACCCGCCTGCGCGAGTTCGCCCACGAGGGGACGATCGGGTTCGGTACGCTCGGAGACGAGCCGCACGAGCGCGGCGCGCAACGCTTCGACGCCTTCGCCCGTACGTGCGTTCGTTTCTACGACGGGAACTCCGAGGGCTTGCGCGGCACGACGTTCTTCGTCCGTCACGGGACGCAGGTCGGTTTTATTGAGAACCAGAACGGCGGGAGTGCCGAGCTCGCGCGCTTTGGCGAGCAGAGTGCTTTCGGAGGGCGATAGGGTGCGTTCGGACGTTACGACGATCGCGACGTCCACCCAGTCGAGTACGGCAAGCGAACGGCGCACGCGGGCTTGGCCGAGCTCGCCCGTGTCGTCGATCCCTGCCGTGTCGATGAAGACGACGGGACCGATTGGCGCGAGTTCGCAGGCCTTCTCCACGGGGTCCGTCGTGGTTCCGGCCACGTCCGACACGATGGAAATCCTCTGCCCGGTGAGGGCGTTTGCCAGAGAGCTTTTTCCGGCATTGCGGTTGCCGAAAAGGCCGAAGTGAAGCCGAAGTCCTTTGGGCGTGGACAGCACGGTGCGTCTCCTCAAAATGCTGTGAAAACAAAGGGGCCGGACAGCTGTCCGGCCCCTTGAGAACTACTTCGCGGCGCCAAGACCGAGAAGGAGCTTATAGCACAAACCCGAGGTTACTTTTCGATGTTCGTACGGATCACGTCGCGTTCGAACCAAACGGGAGCGTGGTGTTCGGCGGCTTCGACCGAGATCGTCCCCGGGCCGAGGCGCCAGATGCCCTTGAAGTGTTCCATCGAGAGCAGAGCGAGCGGGATGTGCGCGCAGACAACGAGCACGGAGACGATGATGGAGCCCCAAACGTGGAAGTAGAACATCCACATGTAGACCATCTTGCCGAGGAGCGGGGCACCGAGCCAGAGGAGCCAGCCCGTCACGGCGAGAGCGGCGATCATGCCCATGAAGAGCAGGTACGAGGCCTTCTGACCGCCGTTGTAGCGACCCTGCGGCGGAACCGTTTCCGGACCGAACGGGATCTTAAAGAAGCGGCGGGGATAGTTGCCGAAGTTGCGGAACCAGTAGATGGTGTTGCGGTCCCATTCCAGGCAGGCGCGCAGGATGAGCGCGAAGCGGTCCGGAGCGATCACGATGAACCCGAGCAGGTTGAACGTGAAGACGGCGCCGAGGATGAGATGCCAGAGCATCGTGAGTTCCGCGGCTTCGTCGGACGGGTTGCAGAAATAGACGTACACGCCCGTGAAGAGCAGGGCAAACCACGTGATGGCGTTCAGCGTGTGGAACACCTTATCCGGGGCATGGAAGCGAAGGATGCGTTCGTTAGCATTAGCCATGGTTGGCCTCCGTCATAGCCAGCGTGGAACGCTGGTAGTAATGGGTGTGCAGAAGTTCGTGCATCGTGTGGTCCACGGGCTTCGTGCCGAGGTCCTTGTAGACCGACATGACGACTTCGTTCTGGTGAGAGCTCGTGAGACCCATGGCCTGGCAGAGCTTGTCGTCCTGGTACAGGCCGGCCTGGCGGGCCTTGATGATGACGCCGCGACGGGCGATCAGGTCGCCGATGGCATAGCCGCAGACGGCCACGGCGCCGACGCACAGGCCGCAGACTTTCAGGAAGCCGCGACGGCCCAGGATGAGGGCGGCGGGGCGCTCGGCGTAATCGTATTTTTCAGACAGCATTTTTCAAATATCCTCGCGTCTCGTAAGTTAGATGCGCAGCGGCAGGGGGGTGGTCGGATGGAGCCAGGCCGTGCCGGAGGGCTGAACAGGCTGACCGCCGCCGTTGACGCAACCGCCCGGGCAGTTCATGACTTCGATGAAGTGGTAACGGTTCTTGTCGACGCGGACGCGGTTGAGAACTTCCTTGAGGCCCTGATTCGCACCGTTGACGACACAGACGCGGACTTCGAAGGTCTTGCCGCCGAGTGCCTTGATGGGCACGGGGATGGTCGCTTCGACGATGGCGTTGTCGTTGCCGCGGACAACCGTGATGTTGCCGTCCTTGAGGTCTTCGCCGGAAAGAGCGAAGTAGGCCGTACGCAGAGCAGCTTCCATCACGCCGCCCGAGCAGCCGAAGATCGTGCCGGCGCCCGAATACACTTCGAGCGGACGGCGTTCGCGGGTCTTCGGTTCGAGCAGGGGATTGATGCCCTTGCGGCGCATGAGTTCGGCGATGTCGCGGGCCGTGAGCGAGGCGTCGATGTCCTGGAAGGAGGGCGTGTCCTTCGGGATGTCCTTGTTGGCGATGAGGTAACGCCAGGCCGTGTTCATTTCAGGACGCGAAGCTTCGAAGATCTTGGCCGTGCAGGGCGTGACGGAGACGAAATAGATCTTACGGGGATCGCACTTGAGGATGTACTTCGCAGCCCAGGTCTTGGCGAGCGTACCGCCCATCTGGAGCGGGGACTTCGCCGTGGAGAGGTGCGGAAGCATGTCGGCGTGATACGTTTCGGCGTTCTTCACCCAGGCCGGGCAGCAGGACGTGAAGTGCGGGAACGGGTGCTTGCCCTGTTCGTCGACCTCCGGACCACGTTCGCCGAGGATCCAATACTGGATCTTCTTAACGAATTCCGTGCCTTCTTCGATGATGGTCTGGTCGGCCGTGCTGTTGCAGTCGTAGACCACGAAGCCGAGCTTTTCAAGCGCGTTGACCATCTGTTCGGTCGTGAGCGCACCGGGCTCGCCGCCGAATTCTTCGCAGAGCGAAACGCGAACGGCGGGCGAGGGCTGGGCCACGACCACGCGGTCCTTGTCGGCGAGGACGTGTTCGACTTCGTCGACGAAGCTCATCTGCTCGATCGCGTTGAACGGGCAGGCGATCAGGCACTGACCGCAGTAGAGGCACGCGTCTTCGACGATTTCGTGCTTGGCGCCGAGACCGCCCTTGATGGCGTCGACCGGACAGAACTTGCGGCAGGTGTCGCACCCGACGCAGTTGTCCTTGTTGATGTGGATGATCCCACGCAGTTCGCCCTTGCGAAGATTGCCGTCGAAGGCGGGGCCATTTTCCCCGCGGGCGTTGTCACCCGGGAGGAACGTATGGACCTTGATCGTATCCGTGGACATGGAAAAACTCTCCAGAGTAAGGAAAGCCGGGGAGCCCGTTGCGGCTCGGCGACTTGGCGCATGATCCTACGGCGGACAGTGGGCGCTACAGCGCTCCGGGGTCATCCTTCCGATCGGTTCATGGCACTCAATTTTTGGACGAAGGCGAGTCGCGCCGGTGGAAGAGCCGGGCCGAGACCTTCGGTGAAACACGCGTGCATTTTAAGGGGAAGGCCTCTTCTTCAGGTTCCGAGATTAGACCTAGGGAAGTACCCCTAAAGAGTTATTTCTGTGAATTTCAGAACTGTTTCTAGATGTGTTCTGATTTGGATCAAAGACGGACGGGCTGTTCAGGTTTTATGACCGAAGTGTTTGAGGAAAAAGGAAAAATAGCCGAGCAAATTACTCGGGAATAAAAAAGTTGCACTTGTACGCGTGTCAACAGAAGATGGAAAAGGGCGGCGTTTCGACGTATGTCGGAGTCGCACAGAAGGAAAGGGTACAAAAAAGAAAAAGCGCGGGTTGTTCCGCGCTCTTCGGACGCAAGATTCGACCGGGCCCGCGGGCTTCGGTCGGGACGTGCGACTTACATGTCGACTTCCTTCAGAGGCGCGCGCAGTTCGGCGCGCACGTTGTCCATACCCGAGTAGAAAGCCTTCATCATGACGAGACCGAGGAACTTTCCGGCATCCGTTACGATGATGTTGTCCGGATCGTTCGGGTCGTCCTTGATGGCTCCCGAGAGCTTGAGGCCGAGCATTTCCTTCATCAGGTAACGGTCGACGTCGACGCCGTGCACCTCGCGGAAGTAGCGGCGCGACAGGCGGTGCGAGAAGAGGCCGAGCATCAGGCGGTACTGCATGATGGCGTGCTTGTCGAACTGGCGGCGGCGCTCAACGCCTGTGTGGCCCGCGGCGATGCGTTCGGCATAGCGGCGCAGGCTGAACGTGTTGACGTAGAGACTGTCACCGAGGAAGCTGAACGCTCCCGAACCCACGCCGAGGTACTCGTCGTAGTCGACGACGTACTCGTCGAAGCCTTCGTCGTTCGTACGGCCGAAGGTCCAACTCGTGAGGTGGTTGTAGCGGCTGCCGAGCGTGTCGAGAATCACGCGGTACTGATCGGCGAGCTGATTGCCGGCGGCGGCAATGACGTTCTTCACGCTCTTTTTCGTCTGGGACGTCACCATGAGCGGGTAGGTTGTCACCTGACGGGGGTTGAGGCGCGCGATCTTGTCCATGTCCTCGTGGAGCATGTCGAGCGTCTGACCGCGGAAGCCGAACATCATGTCGATGTTGCAGGTGGGGAAGAGCTCCTGGGCGTACTGCAGACGCTCGAAGATCTGTTCCCCGGAGCCGAACTTCTCGTAGCGCTCCGAGAGCTTCAGCAGGTCGTCGTTGAAGCTTTGCACGCCGATGGACATGCGGTCGACGAGTCCCTTCAAATTGCGGAACTGCGGCGTCGTGATGATTTGCGGGTCGGTTTCGCAGGATACTTCGCGGATCGAGGGGAAGAGGGTCTTCGCGTGCTCGATCGTCTTGATGAGCTCGTCCTCAAGAATCGTCGTCGTGCCCCCGCCGATGTACATCGAGTGGAAGTCATAGCCGAGCGCCTTCACGTAGTCCATTTCCTTGCGCAGATTCACGAAGTACTCGCGCGCCTTCCATTCCTTGAAGAGGAAGCGGTGGAACGTGCAGTATGAGCAGAGTGTGTGGCAGAAAGGAATGTGCGCGTAGAGGAGGTACTTGTGACCTTCCTGGGGGGCGGGCGGCGTGTTGAGGATCACGGGATCGCAGTGGAGGTAGCGCTTGATGTAGTAGTCCATCACGCGGTCCGTAATGCCGATCATCCATTCCGGAAGCAATTCGCGGGGTTGCGGCGTATAGCTCGAAGTAGTCATGTGCGGAAGATGTGCATGAAAAGAGAAGGTCCGGGCATTGTACAAAGAGAAAAGGGTGCCGGATCTTAACGGCACCCCCTGTTTTCTCGCGGCCGCGAATCAGCCGTGCGTGGCGTAGAGAGCGGCGATTTCGGCGCGGAATCTTTCGGAGAGCGGTCCGCGCTTGAGTTTGAGCGTGGGCGTGAGTAGACCGTTTTCGATCGTCCAGGGTTCAAGCGTCAGTACCGTCGCACGCGGCAGGGCGTAATTCGGGAAACCGGCAGCTGCCGCTTTAGCACGCTTCAAAACCGTGGTTTTTGCGGCCGGGGCGGTCAGAGCGGCGGGGTCCTCGGGATCGAGCCCGAGCGACTCGGCGAGAGACTTCCACTCGGTCGGATTCAGGACCGTGATGAGCCCGAGGTACGGACGGTTTTCGCCCACGACGTACGCCTGAGCGAAAAGCGGATCGGATTCAATGGCGTTCTCAAGGTCGGCGGGCGGAATCTTCTCGCCCGTCGAGGTGACGATGATTTCTTTGATGCGGCCGCGGATCTTCAGGAGTCCCCGATCGGTGAAACTGCCGACGTCGCCCGTTTTGAGCCAGCCATCCGGCGTGAAGGCGTCGCGCGTGGCCTCATTGCGGTTCCAATAACCCTTCATGATGGAGGGACCGCGCACCTGGATTTCGTCGCCTTCGGCGAGGCGCACTTCCACGTTGCAGAAGGGGCGGCCCACGGTGTCGGGTTGGTTTTCCGCAAGGCAGTTGCCGGCAATGATGGGGCTTGTTTCCGTCATGCCGTAGCCCTGAATGATGGGCAGGCCGAGGCCGCAGAACGTTCGGGCGATTTTGGGGCCGAGCGCCGCCCCGCCCGAGATGGCGATGCGCAACCGTCCGCCGAATTGCGCGAGGAGCGTTTCCCGTACGCGAGGCAGCACGAAAGTGCGTACGAGCGCGTCGAGGAGCCCCGAGCCCGATTCAAGGGGAAGACCGTTTTTGCGGCAGAAATCGCGCCAACCAGTGGCTACGGCAACTTCGAAAAGTCGCCGCTGCAGGCTCGAAACCTTGCGTAGCCTCTCTTCGACGCGAGCGTGAATTCGTTCGTAGACGCGGGGCACCGAAATGATGACGTCGGGTTTGACGGTCTTCAGGTCTTCGGCCAGGAGCAGTACGGACCGGTTGTATGCGATCACGCAACCCGTGGCGAGCGCGAGGTAATAGCCCGCGGTTCTTTCGAACGTGTGCGAGAGCGGCAGAAAGGACAGGAACACGTCGCCGGTTTTCGGTGACACGCACTCGAGCGTGGCTTTGACATTGGCCACGATGTTGGCGTGAGTGAGCATAACGCCTTTCGGGCGGCCGGTCGTTCCCGAGGTGTAGATGATGCCCGCGAGGTCGTCGGGACGGGGCGCGGCGGGGAGCTCCCGATCGGCTTCGCCGAGTGCGAGCCAGGCGCGTCGACCGTAGATACGCACGCCGTTTTCTTCGACGTCCTCGTTTTCTTCGTCCGTCAGAACGACGTAGCGCAGGTGTTCGAGGAGTTGTCCGGCGTCGCGTAGCTGTTCCCAACGCTGACGCTTGTTCGTTACGAGCACCGAGGCTTGGCTATCCTCGGCAATGTAGGCGCTCGCCCCCGGGGTGTCGATCGCATGCAGAGGAACGGGCACGAGTCCGTTTGCAAGCGCCGACTGATCGGCCGCCACGTGATCCGGCCCGTTGGGCATGAGAATCGCAACGCGGCTGCCGCGCTCAAGCCCGAGTGCGGCGAACGCACGTCGCCAGTGCTCGACGAGCGCGCCCGTCTGTGCGTATGTCAAGCTTTTCCAGGCGCCCGTCGCCCGGTCGAAGTACCGCAGTGCTTCCGAGTCGCGGTAGACGGCGACGCTGCGGTTCAGCAACTCGGGCAACGTTTCGAGCCCTTGAAGTTCATTGGATCGACCCATGAGCCGTGTCTCCGAAAGGGGAAGGCGTCCTTGCGGACGCCCTCCGGAAAATAAGCAACAAGAAATCCTACTCCGAAAGCAAGGCGTTCAGAGACCGACGAAAGTCGGATTTTATTCGCCTTGGGCTTCGCGTTGTTTGGCTTCAAGCTCTTCCCAACGGGCAAAACCCGCGGCCATTTCCTCGTCGATGGCTTTCATGCGTTCGGCATCGGCGCGAAGCTCCTCGACGGGAAGACCGTGGTAGTCCGCAGCGCTCATCTTTTCGACGAGCGCGCTCTGTTCGGCTTCGAGGGCTTCGATGCGGGCGGGCAGACTTTCGAGTTCCCGGGTTTCTTTGTAGGAGAGTTTGATCTTCTGCGTGCGCTGACGCGGCTTTGGGGCGGCCTTCTCGGCTTTGGGCGCCTTGTCGCTTCGTGCTTCGTCGGCGGTCTTTGGACGCTGGCGCAACCAGTCTTCGTAGCCGCCCACGTATTCCCGCCAGAGGCCGTTGCCTTCCGGAGTCAACACTTCGGTGACGACGTTGTCGAGGAATCGTCGGTCGTGGCTGACAAGAATGATAGTACCCGGGTAATTGGCCAACGTCTGCTCGAGTACTTCGAGCGAGTCGATATCGAGGTCGTTCGTCGGTTCGTCAAGGACGAGCAAGTTCGCGGGCAGAGCGAAGAGTCGGGCAAGGAGCAGTCGGTTGCGTTCTCCGCCCGAGAGCGAACTCACGGGAACGTTCGCGCGTCGCGGCGGGAAAAGGAAGTCGCCGAGATACGCGATGACGTGCTTCTTTTGTCCGCCGATTTCGATCCACTCGGAGCCTGGCGAAATCGTTTCCGCCACGGTCTTCGTTAGATCGAGCTGCTCGCGCATCTGGTCGAAGTAGGCGATCTTGAGCGAGGTGCCGAGTTTGACGGAGCCTGCATCGGGTTCGAGTTTGCCGAGAATGAGCTTGATCAGCGTACTCTTGCCGACGCCGTTGCGTCCGATCAAACCGAGTCGGTCGCCGCGCATCAGGCGGAAGTTGAGGTCTTTGACGAGCATGCGGCCGCCGAACGACTTGGTGAGTCCTTCGACTTCGGCCACGATTTTTCCGCTTTTCTCGCCCGCATCGATCGAGAGGACGACGCTGCCGGTACGCTCGCGTCGAGCGGCGCGTTCACGGCGCAGCTGCTCCAGGCGTCGCACTCGCCCTTCGTTTCGGGTGCGGCGCGCCTCGATTCCTTTGCGGATCCAAACCTCTTCTTGGGCCCAGAATTTGTCGAAGCGCTGACGCTCAAGCGTCTCGGCGGCGAGCTCTTCTTCTTTCCGGCTTTCGTAGGCGGCGAAGTTCCCCGGGTAGGAGCGCAGAATGCCGCGGTCGAGTTCGATGATGCGGGTGGAAACGTTGTCGAGGAATTGACGGTCGTGGGTGATGACGACCATCGATTTCGACGTGCGCCAGCCGGCATTTATCAGGCCTTCGAGGAGCGCGATCGCCTCAAGGTCGAGGTGGTTCGTCGGTTCGTCCAGGAGGAGCAGATCCGGCTCAAGCGCGAAGGCGAGCGCCAGCGCCGCGCGCTTGCGCTGACCGCCCGAGGCCTTGGAGGGGTCGCTTTCGGGGTCGAGTTCGAAGCGCGTCAGGTACTCGTCGAGCTTGGCGGCCAGGCGCCACCCTTCGCGTTCGTCGTCGTGCTCGTGTACACGACCGCGCAGCATCAGGCTTTCGCGGAAAGTCGGCGCGGCGGGCAGCAGAGGTTCCTGCTCCACGTAGTGGACGGTGAGCCCGTCCTGACGTTGCAGAAGTCCGTCGTCAAGCGCCGTGGTTCCCGCAAGGACCGCAAGGAGCGAACTTTTGCCCGCGCCGTTGCGGCCGATGAGTCCGATGCGTTCGCCCGGTTCTACGGAAAAGGAGGCGCCGTCAAGAAGCGGTAGGTCTCCCCAGGCGAGGTGGCCGTCCGTCAAGGTAATGAGTGCCATGTCGTATCGAAAAAACGTGTCAGTAGGAGATGGGGGTTTCGTCAGCTTCGGAAGCGGCGTCCGTGTCGGTTTCGAACGATGCGGGTGAGACTTCGGTTCCGGTCGTTTCGGGTGCTATCGTCTCGACGGAGGTGCTCGGCATCGGCAACGTCTCGGCCCGATCGATGACGGGAGCGCTTAACGATCCCGATACGGGCGCGGGCACGGCCGGCCGTGCAACGGGCGGGCTCGGTGGCAAGTCTGCGGGAACGTCTTCGGTGCGGATGAGAATCGAGGTCACGGCCGGCCGGCTGGGCGTTTCCACGGTGGTGCCCGCTTCCGGTAGGGGGGCGGGCGCAACGGGAGGCTCGGGCAGGGCGATCTTCGGCATGTCGCCCGGAACGGCGAGCTCCTTGGCGGGTACTTCCACAAGCATGCCCGACTTCACCACGACGGTTCGGGGGACGCGGGCCACGACGGCGGAGACGTCCCGATTGAGCGTGAGCGCGCCCGTTTCGCCGTAATACTGGATGTTGTGACGGTGACTCGCCCACTGTCGAGCCATCTCGTAAGCGTCGACCCCGAGCGCGAAGAGCCGCTTGGCCGAGAGCGAATACGGCATGGCCGTAGCAAAGCGCGCTTCGAACCCTTCGGCGTCGTAGCGCACGAGGAGGGGGCACTCCGTGAAGACGAGATTGTCGAGGTCGTATGCGAGCGCGGTGGCCGAAGAGCTCGTACGCGGGTCGCCCGGGTTGGTGACGGAGCTCGCCCAAATGCGCATGCGTTGCGGAAGGCGGTTGCGAACGAGCCCCGCGGTTTGAGCGTCCATGGCCAGGAGCGCGGACGCAAACGGGGGTTCGGCCGTGGCAACTTTGGCGCGGCGCTCCGATTCGATGGCTCGAATGCGACTTTTCTGTCGGCGGGCGGCTGCGCCGTCCGCCGGCTTCTCGGCGTGCAGGGCGGCGATGCGTTGCTGGAATTCCGCCTCGTCCTCGGCGGAGAGCGAGGGCTCAAGCTGCTTTTGTAGTGCGGGGAGTTCCTCGGTCGAGACGACGAACACTTCGTAATCGACGAGCTTTTCACGCAATACTCGCTCGTAAGCCGAGCAAATGCGTGTTTCCCAGACGCCGTTCGTCGTGAGCAGAGCGATCTTTGGAGCGCTCCCGCGCTCGGTATGCTCGGGCAGTGCCTGCACGGCCAGTCGCGCGATGTATTCCGCTTCGCTTTCCGTGGACATCGACATCATGATGAGGTTTTGAGGCGCCGTCGTGCTTTTTTCGGGTACGGCGTTGAGAGCCACCACGGGAATCGGGAGCGACGTACGCGTGGCCAGCGCATCGACGAGGTCGCGCTGTAGAGGACCGACGACCACGTCCGCTCCCGACATGACGGCGGCGTCGATTTGCTCGTCGACCGAACCGCCAGCCCCGGCGGTCACGGTCAGGATCGTGGCCGGACGGGCGCTCGTCTTGCTTGCCGCCACGAGACCGTTGGCAACGGTCTGGGACGCAGAGAGGAAAGCCGAACCATCGGGCGGGAGCAGGTAGGCAATGGTGAGCGTGCGGCGGTTGTCCACTTCGACGGCGGGAAGGCTCGTTGCCGAAGCGTCGACGAACGTCGCGTCGTTCGGTCTGGTGTTAGGTTGCGGCGTGTCGAATTCCGGAATCGCAGCGGTGGGAGTTCCGACGGGGGCGTCCGAAGAAATTTCGACGACGGCCGGCGGCATCCGAACGTCGAGAGGGGCGGTTTCAGCTCCCGTTGTCAAAACGGGTAAAGTTAGAAGAACACACCCCCACGCATGGTGGGCGGATACGGATGGACGAGACACAACCAAAACCTCGAGTGCTATGTGGTCTGAAAACGCTTTGATCAAACAGGCCGGCCTCCCGGAGCAGGAGCTTCCGGCCGGTGCTTTCTATATCGTGGGTCTGCCGATCGGTAATGTCGGAGACATCACGCTTCGGGCCCTTTGGGTGCTTTCCCACGCGGATGCGGTTGCTGCTGAGGATACAAGAGAAACGCGCAAGTTGCTTGATCGCTTCGGTCTAGGCGTGCGGCTCTTGTCGGTGCGGGAGCACAACGAACGGCACGGCGCCGATCAGATCATAGCTTTGCTCGAGCAAGGGAAGCGCGTCGCACTGGTGACCGATGCGGGTACGCCCGCCGTTTCCGATCCGGGCGCCCGCGCCGTGGATGCGGTGCGCAAGGCGGGGTACCGTGTCGTTCCCGTTCCGGGCGCAAGTGCCGTCGTGACGGCGCTCTCGGCGGCGGGTCTTCTCGGACAAGGGTTCACGTTCGCGGGGTTCGTGCCGCCGCAAGCCAAAGCACGGCGCAAGGCGCTTGAGATTCTTACGGCTCGCCCCGAACCCTTCGTGCTCTACGAGGCGCCGCACCGTATCGTCGATCTCCTGCAGACGCTTGCCGAAACCGTAGAGCCCGAGCGCGGTATCGTCGTGGCTCGCGAGATCACGAAGAAATTCGAAACGTTCGTCAAACTTCGGGGCGACGAACTGAGTGCTTGGGCCCGCGCGCACGAGCCCCGCGGCGAGTACGTCGTGTTGGTCGACGCGCCCGTCATTCGCAACGAGGAATTGAGCGAAGCCGACATGAAGTGGATTCGGGCGCTCGGCGAGGAGTTGCCCGCGTCGCGTTTGGCCGCGGCCGCGGCCAAAGCGACGGGTTTGCCGCGTCAGAAAATCTACGCGCTTCTCGCCAAATCGGAGGACGACGCGTAAGGCGCCCGGGCGGTCGGTGCTCGTCCCCAACACACCAAGGAGAGTCGGATGGTCAAAAACGAATCTTCATCGAGCGGCCCTCAGGCCGCCGAAAAGCCGACGGCGTCGCCCCGCGTCGTTCCGCCCTATGAGGACGAGCGGGTCGAGCGTCCCCCTCGCTTTCGTACGACTCGCGATGTCGTCAATTACGTCAAGCGCGAAATGACCTTGCGCGGGTACGCGCGCAAAGAGGACCTGATCGAAGAGATTCTCTCTGGGCAGGCGGGCGTGGACCGGGAGGCCATTTTGCGTTCGTTGCTCCGTAGGGTCGTCAAAGGCAAGACGAAGAAAGATGCCGACGAGGATCAATTGAATCCCGACTGGCGCTCGGGGGCGTACCCGTACGTGAGTCGGATGAAGCGCAAGACCTACGAGGCCGAGAAGTATCGCCTGCAGGTCGAACTTCTGAAGCTTCAGGCCTGGGTTCGGGAAACTGGTCAGAAGGTGGTGGTGATTTTCGAAGGCCGCGATGCGGCGGGCAAAGGCGGAACGATCAAACGCTTCATGGAGCACCTCAACCCCCGTTCGGCGCGGGTTGCGGCGCTCTCCACGCCGACTGAAACCGAACGCGGTCAGTGGTACTTTCAACGCTACGTTCAGCACCTGCCAACCCGGGGCGAGATCGTATTTTTCGACCGCTCGTGGTACAACCGCGCGGGCGTCGAGCGCGTGATGGGCTTTTGCACCGACGAGGAGTACAGGGAATTCATGCGACAGGTTCCCGAGTTCGAACGCAATCTCGTTCGCTCCGATACGTATCTCATCAAATTCTGGTTCTCGGTGAGCCGCGAGGAGCAACGTCGACGCTTTCAGGAGCGGCAGGTTCACCCGTTGAAGCGCTGGAAACTTTCGCCCATCGACCTGGCGTCTCTCGACAAATGGGATGACTACACGCGGGCCAAAGAGGCGATGTTCCTTGCTACCGATACGTCGGAAGCGCCGTGGACGGTGGTGAAGTCCGACGACAAAAAGCGAGCTCGCCTCAATGCCATGCGCTACGTGTTGCACGCGATTCCGTACGCCAACCGCGACCTTGAGGCGGTGGGCAAGGTCGATCCCCTGATCGTCGGGCGTGCGAGCACTATGTTCGAAGCGGCCGAGCCGCACGGAGAGAATCTCTCGTCGGGCGAGAAACCTGCCTGACGGCACGTCGCATGTTTCACGTGAAACACGATTCCGTTGCTCGGGGTACCGGATTGTTGCGTCGGGATCCGCACCAATGCAAAACGCCCTCCGGTCGGAGGGCGTTTCACGTGAAACGTGGCGGCGAAAACCTCAGGGGTCCGAGCGCAACGCGACTTCTCGGGTCTTTGACGAATGGATGTTTCGAACGAGGCTGCCGAGCAGTTCGGAGAGTTCTTCGATCAGATTCGAATTGGAAATCACACCGACAAGCTTGCCGGTTTCGTCGACGATCGGAAGGCGGCGCACGCCGAACTCGCGCATGCGGGCGAGGGCGGTCACCATGCCTTCGTTGGGGGCGGCGGTGACGACGGGAGCCGTCATGATGTCTTTGACCGCAAGCTTTTCGGGATCGAGGCGACGGGCGACGACTTCGATGGCGATGTCGCGGTCGGTGATCATGCCGATCGGTTTTTGGGCTTCGTCGACGACCACGAGGCTACCGACGTGTTCGAGACGCATCTGAGCGGCGCAATCGACGATGTTTTTGTCGGCTTTGATGGTGGCCACCTCATGGACGGCCATGTCGATGACTTTCAGGGAACGGGTGCGCATGGGCGACAACTCTGGTTAAACGAGCCGCCGAGCGGCTCAGTGAAGACGGTAGTTCGATTGTATCCAAATCGACGGGGAGGACGAGCCGCGGCGGCCGATCAGTCGTCCGACTCGTCGTCGGCGCCCAGAGGGGCGAGCGCGTTGAAGTTATAGAGACGCCGGTCCATGAGGTGCGAGGGCGAAACGCGCTGCAGGCTCATGAAAATGTTGTAAATGCGACCGGGGAATTCGCGGTCCCACTCGCGGATGAGCTCCTTCACTTCCTGACGTTTCAGATTTTCCCCCGCGCCGCAAATGCCCTTGCCTGCGAGCGGGTAGGCGCGCGCCTTGGCGAGCTTTTCCGTCTCGTACTCGCGCACGTACGCAAGCGGCCGGATCACGATGTTTTTTCCATCGTCGCTGCGAAGCACGGGTGGCATGGCCTTCATGCGTCCGCCGTAAAAGAGGTTGAGAAGGAGCGTGCCCACGATGTCGTCCATGTGGTGCCCGAGCGCGATCTTGTTGCAACCGCGCTCCTGCGCAACGCGGTAAAGAATGCCGCGACGCAGGCGGGCGCAGAGCGAGCAGACGTTCTTCCCTTCGGGGATCAGACGCTGAATGATCGAATAAGTGTCCTGATCTTCGATGTGATAGGGCACGCCCGTCGAGGCCAGCCACGCGGCGAGCGCTTCGCGGGGAAAGGCGGGGATGTGCTGGTCGACGTTGACGGCTTCGAGTTCGAAGCGAATCGGTGCTCGTTGCTGCAAAACGCGCAGCGTGTCAAGGAGCACGTAACTGTCTTTGCCGCCGCTCATCGCCACCATGACGCGGTCGCCGTCTTCGATCATGTTGAAGTCGGTAATGGCCTGCGCGGTGAGTCGAATCACGCGTTTTTCGAGTTTTTTCTGCGAAAACGAAAGTTGATTGCGCGCGGAAAGCGTCATCTGTTTGACCGGCGTGTCGGTACGAAAGACGGGATCCGAAACGAGCGAGAAATGGATGGGAGTTTCAGGCATACGGGTGTCGGTCGGAGGTGATCAAGAACGGGGATCGGGTCTGCGCCAGACTTCGAGGCCGACCGATTCGACGTCGGCGTAGGCTTCGAGCTTGGCGGAGGCCACCCGAACGAGGAGGATGTCGGGGTGGGTGCAGAGTGCGTCGGCCATGCGGTCGACCAGTGTTTCCTGCAGGTCGATGTGCCCGGAAAGGGCGGTCGTGCGCATTGCGTCAACGATCCAATCGTAGTTGAGGACGTTTTCCAGACGGTCCTGCGTCGGACGCAAAGGCACCCAGACGTCGCAGTCGAGTCGTACTTTCTGAAGGCGGTTTCGCTCGTGCTTGTAGGCGCCGATGGCGCATTGAAGCGTAAGGCCCCGAACGCTGATGCGTCGGGATGTGAAGCGGAGGTCGTCGGGAATCGTTAAGGCAAACACGGTGAAGCGTCCGGCAAAAACGCACATTCTAGCCGCGGGGACGATCGGTACAATGGACGAACTATGCGTTGGTTTCTTGTTCTCTTCGTTCTGTTGCTCGTGCTGCTTTCCTGCATGCCCTTTCTCTCCAAGTTCGGGCTCGGCCGTCTGCCGGGAGATCTGAACTTCACGGTGTTCGGGCGACGCATCGAACTGCCCTTCATGAGCACGATTCTGCTCGCGGCCGCGGCGTTCGTTATCGCCCGTCTCATCTGAGGGCGAGGGACGGGTTACGAGCGTTGAGCTCGTTCGTGCTCAAGATGCTCCGCACACGCGAGGAGCGCTTCGAGTCGAGCTGCGCGAACGGCCCCGGGAATGGCACGGGGTTCGGTCTGAGCTTTAGCAACGGTCCCCGCATCAATCGAGGTCCATGCGCCGAGGAGCTTCGAGAGCTCGCCCGGCGACCACCGGACGGAGCGACCTTCGACCTCCGCGATTCGCGAGTGGAAAAGAAGCAACGCTTCGGCGCGTTCCCGGCGGCGAACGACGTCAATTTTCTCGAAGACCCGAGCCGCGGTTTCGGGAGTGTTCATGCCGAAAAGCACGTCGCGTTGCGACCAGAAGGTTTGGGCCAGACTCAAAGCGGACGCTGGTGCGCGAACGGATTTCAGAAAGCGCAGTGCCGCATCTCCCGTTTTGGCGCCCGAAGTGAGGGCGAGAAGCCGCAGATCCAACGAAGCTTTGTCGCGGGCGAGTCGCTCCAAAAGCGCTCGTACGGAAGGTGTGAGCGCGATGTCGGCGTAAAGACGCGGCCAAAAGCCGCAGGCTTCAAGTTCGTCGAGCATGCGCAAGGGCGCCGCGGACAAGAGGCCGCGGGAGATTTCCGAGAAAATCCGCTCGGGAACAAGCGCGTCGACTTCACCTGCGTCCACCATACGGCGCATGAGGGCGAGCGTTTCGTCGGCCACGTGAAAGTCGGGAAACCGCGCCGCAAAGCGGGCTGCACGCAGGATGCGAACAGGGTCCTCTTCAAAGGCCGGACTGACGTGCCGAAGTCGCCGGGCTTTCAAGTCTTCAAGCCCACCGTAAGGATCGATCAACCGTCCGTCGTCGTCAAGCGCCATGGCGTTGATCGTCAGATCGCGACGGCGGAGATCCTCTTCCAACGTGACATCGGGGGCTGTATGGAATACGAATCCGTGGTAGCCCGGAGCGGTCTTGCGCTCCGTGCGGGCGAGCGCGTATTCCTCGTGGGTTTGGGGGTGGAGAAACACCGGGAAGTCGTTGCCGACCGGCAGGTAGCCGCGGGCCAGCATCTCTTCTGGCGTAGCTCCGACCACCACCCAGTCGCGGTCGCTCGGAGGTTGGGGGCGGCCCGTGAGATGGGCCAGAAGTCGATCGCGGACACAGCCGCCGACAAGATAGACGTGCATGACGATGGGGCCGCACCGAACGGGGCGGCAAACGATAAAGGCATTCAGGGAAGATCCGATCCCGGCGTGGTTCCCGGGTGAACGCGTCCGAGAAACCGCGTGAAGTTCTTGATCGGGCGGGCAGTGCGCATCGAGTAGGTTTGCATGTTCGAGAGGACGTTTTTCACGTAGTCGCGCGTTTCGTAAAAGGGGATCGTCTCGATGAAGACCGCCGCTTCCATGGGCTCGCGCAACGTGCGGCGCCACACGCGGGCGCGGGCGGGCCCCGCGTTGTAGGCGGCGGTGGCGAGCACGTAACTCGAGTCGAACTCGGCGTGCAGCATGCGCAAATAGGCGCTCCCGAGAACGAGATTCATCTCGAGTTCCGTGAGGTTGCCCTGATCGTAATGCGTGATGCCGAGCTTGCGGGCGATCCACTGCGCCGTGAGCGGCATCACCTGCATAAGGCCGCGCGCACCGACCGAAGAACTGACACTCGGGATGAAGCGCGATTCCTGACGGATGAGTCCGTAGACCCAGGCCGCAGGAATTTGTTGTGCCTCGGAAACGCGCTCGATGAGGAGAGCGTGCGGCATCGGGTAGCGCTGTTCGATCGAGACAATCTCTTTGCCCGAGCGTTCGCTCGTATTGATCATGCGGTGGATGAGCAGTTTGCTCTTGGCATATTCAGCGAGCGCGACGTAGTCGGCGCCCTTCAAGCCCCGCATGACCCAATTCCACTCGCGGTGGCCCTCCCGGTAGAGGTCGAGCCGATAGAAGGTGCGAGCGCGCAGGAGTCCCGTTTCGTTTTCCCAGCGGTTCGGATCGGCAAGCACAACGCCTGGTTTCGCCGTGTCGAATGCATAGGGTTTGCCAAGCGCATCGCAGGCGAGTTTGCCGTAAAAACTGATGTTTCCATCGATGCGCTCGAAAAGTTGCCGTGCTTGTGTTTCCTGGCCGCGGGCCCGCAACGCTCGGGCTCGCCAGTAGGTCCAGACGTCTTCGTCCTGCATGCTTTTGGGCATGCGCTCGATCAGGCGAGCGAGCGAAAACCAGTTGCCCGCACGAAGCGCGGCTCGGGCGTTCCAGCCGAGGATGGAACGGTAGTTAACGACGAGGAGGGGGCGTTGTGCGAGCGAGGTCCCCGCTTTGGCGTACCAGTCGACTGCTTCGGGGTTGAGAGAGGTCGTACCCTGGTAGCCGATGACGGACCAGAGCAACGAGCGCCAGAAGGCGCCGAGTCGTCGTTCGACGGAGGTCGCACATTGCGCTGCCAAAGCGGGTTGCGCCCTCGCAAGGCGTAGCGTTGCAAAAACGCCGAGTCGGGCGGGGAGTCGTTCGAGCTCGTTCGCGTGGCGGTTGTACCAGGCGACGGGCTGATCGAGGATCGCGGAAAGCGTGTCGATCGGCGCGGGTAGTTCGGGGCGCGGTACGTAACTCAAAACGCGTTTGACCTCGTCCCATTCGCCCTTTTGCAAAAGGAGCACGACGCGGTCCCAGGCCCAGGAGCGGTCCCGGCGAACGATCAGGTCACCGAGCGTCTGATTGGCGGCACGCGTGGCTTGACCGTCCCGATAAAGCGCCTTGGCGTTCTGGAGCGCCTGCCGGTCGGCGGGCGTTTCGAGCAGGCGGTAGTAGGCCCGCCAGGCGGCGATGTCCGGATCGTCCCTGTTCCAGACCAGTCGATCAAAGATATTCTCAAAGAGCGTGCGGTTGATGCGCGACCCCGAGAGGCGCAGATAGTCGGCGGCAGCGCGTTCGCCTACGTACTCGCCTTGGTGGCGCTCGATGAAATCCTGAAAGCGCAGGTTGGGCGTCGCGGCATCGGGTGCGGTCTTGAGTTCGAGTTCGATCGTCCAGAGTTCGAGGTAGCTTTCGAGCGGGTGACCGACGAGGAGATCGGCGTTTTCGTGCAGGGCTGCGAGATCCCCCGTTTGAAAGGCGGCGCGGGCGGCCATGAAGATGCCGTCGGCCGGTTCGGGGGGCGTCGCAAAGAGGGCGACCTCCAGGGGGTCGACGGGGGGCGGCTCGTTGATGAGTTCCGCGGTCACGCGGCCAGCGGCTTCCGCCGCCTGGCCTGCCACGGCACCGGAAGTTTCCGTTTCGGCCGGGCGCCTCGTGTGCGCGAAGGCTTCATCAACCGCGTTGATCACGTCTTTGGGATCGACCTGTGCGGCGGATTCCAGCAGAATGACTTCGTCCTCGGTATCGACCGATTGCAGACTCTGAAGACGTTCGGGCATCGGAACGGCAATGAGGCCGTGGGGGGGCGGGTCGTTCGGCTCCTTCGTCTCAGGGGCGGCGGCCGTCGATTCGGAGTCGGAAGCTGTACCAGAAACGGCTTCGGCCGCATCCGGCGACGGTGCAGTCGAGGTCGTTGCATCGGTTTTTTCGGGGGTGGCATCGGTCGACGCAACGCCGACGAGCGTCCTCAATTCCACCCATCCTTCGGGCGTTGCCGCGCCGACCGTGCCGGTCGTCGAGCAAAGCCCGGCGATAAGCAAAAGTCGGGTCAGCCGACTCGGGAGGGGAGTGTGGTGCATGTCGTAAAGACGCCGTGCCGTGGGACAATCGAGGAAGGTAGCAACAACTATAACGGAGCCTTGCCGTGGACGAGCGGACAATCGTAACGAAAAAAGACGTGCGAACACGAATGTTGCAAGAGCGTTCCCGACTCGCGCGGGACCCCGATCTTCAAGCGGCTTTCCGGGCGGCGCTCGACGGGTGCTCGGCCAGATTGCCATACGGCGTGTGCGTCGGGGGCTACGTGCCCTTTCGTGGGGAGCCCGACATTTCGGAGAGCCTGTGCGCTCGGGATCATTCCGTGATCCTCGCGCTACCGTACGCCCTTGCCGACGGTCGAATGGTCTATCTTCGACGCGGAAAGGGGAAGCTTGAAAAGGATGCGCTCGGTATACCTGCGCCAATGTTTGAGGGCGGAACCGAAGTCGTCCCTGACGTGCTTTTCGTACCGTGCGTTGCATATTCGACGCTCGGTCACCGATTGGGGTACGGAAAGGGGTGCTTTGATCGGTACCTGGCCGCGTGCGACCCGCGCCCCGTGGCAATCGGTGTTGCCTATTCGGCTCTCGTTGCTGAAGCATCGCTATTCGAAGCGCACGACGAGCGTCTCGACGCGCTTTTGACCGAGAAGGGCCTGCTCGACGTTTCCGGGCGGTTTGCAAAGCTTTGTACCCCGAAGGGCGAAAAAAAGCCGCGGCGAGGTCGCCGCGGCTCAGAAAGGCGGAGAGAGCGCTTCTTTTGATGCGCTTTCCCTCGGAGAGTGCGTCCTCCGACGGGGGAGGACGTTCCGGATCAATAGCGGTAGTTGTCGCTCTTGTAGGGGCCTTCCTTCGGCACGCCGATGTAGGCGGCCTGCTCATCCGTCAGCTCGGAGAGCTGGGCGTTGAAGTTCGTGAGTTGCAGACGCGCGACTTTTTCGTCGAGCTTCTTCGGCAGGACGTAGACGCCGACCGGGTAGGCGTCCGTGCGGCAAAAGAGTTCGATTTGGGCGAGCGTCTGGTTGGCGAACGACGAGCTCATCACGTAGGACGGGTGGCCCGTAGCGCAACCGAGGTTGACGAGGCGGCCTTCGGCAAGAAGGATGATGCGGTTGCCCGAGGGCAGTTCGATGTGGTCGACCTGGGGCTTGATGTTTTCCCAACGATACTGCCGCATCGACGCGACGTCGATTTCGCTGTCGAAGTGGCCGATGTTGCAAACGATCGCTTCGTTCTTCATGGCGACCATATGGTCGTGCGTGATGACGTGCAGGTTGCCCGTCGCCGTCACGAAGATGTCGGCCTTGTCCTTCGCGTAGTCCATCGTGACGACGCGGTAACCTTCCATGGCGGCCTGCAGAGCGCAGATCGGGTCGATTTCGACCACCCAGACCTGAGCGGCGAGACCGCGCAGGGCCTGAGCACAGCCCTTACCCACGTCGCCGTAGCCGACGACGACGGCCACCTTGCCCGCGATCATGACGTCGGTGGCGCGCTTGATGCCGTCGACGAGCGATTCGCGGCAACCGTAGAGGTTGTCGAACTTGGACTTCGTGACGGAATCGTTGACGTTGATGGCGGGAACCTTGAGTTCACCCTTGGCGTGCATCTGATAGAGACGGTGCACCCCGGTTGTGGTTTCTTCCGTGATCCCCTTGATGTGAGCGAGACGCTTGGAGTACCAGTTCGGGTCGACGGCGAGGTGACGTTCGATGGCGGCAAAGAGCGCGGTTTCCTCTTCGTTGCTCGGGGAGGCGATGAGAGAGCGGTCGGTTTCGGCGCGGGTGCCGAGGTGCAGGAGGAGCGTGGCGTCGCCGCCGTCGTCGAGGATCATGTTCGAGAAGCCGTTGTCGGGCCACTCGAAGATGCGGTGGGTGAATTCCCAGTATTCCTCGATCGATTCGCCCTTCTTTGCAAAGACCGGGACGCCGTCTTCGACGATGGCTGCCGCCGCGTGATCCTGGGTGGAGAAGATGTTGCAGCTCGCCCAGCGAACCTCGGCGCCGAGGGCCGTAAGGGTTTCGATGAGGACGGCGGTCTGAATCGTCATGTGCAGGGACCCGGAAATACGGGCGCCCTTGAGGGGCTGGGCTTCGGCAAATTCCTTGCGGATCGCCATGAGGCCGGGCATTTCGACTTCAGCGATCTGGATTTCCTTGCGGCCCCAGGGGGCAAGACCAAGGTCGGTAATGACGTAATCGTGTTGGGCGGTCATCGCGCTCTCCAAACAAAAAACGTTAAGCGCCGTTACTGTCGAACCCGACCGTCCGAGCCTGGCGAAATCTTGTGCTTTCGTCGCAGCGCTTCTCGAGGCGGCGGGAATACGAAGCGGACGCCGATCGGTAAATCGACGTCCGCCGGAAAGGCCGTCATTATAGCGGTCCAAATCCTTGATTTTCCGTTATTCCTCCGTACGCAGGGTCGCAAGCGCCGCCGCCACTTCGTCGGCGCTCACGCCCTCAAGAAGGTGAATCGGTGCGTCGGCAGCAAGCTCGGCTTCGCGCTTGATGCGACCGACCCACGCGCCCGCGTCGCGTCCCGAAGCGAAGGCGTCCGACACGAAGAGGTCGCGCCCGTTCATCGAGAGCTTGAAGTAGAAGTTGCCGTCTTTTTCACGGTACTGCTTGAAGAGCACCTTGGCGGTCTTCGCGCTCTTTACTTCGGCGGCGGGTGCGTCGGCCTGCGTGAAGCTCTTGAGTCCCACGGCTCGCATGAGTTCGGCGAGGAACGGCGTGGCGATCGCGCGGGCCTTGCGGGCGCCTTCCTGAAGAATCTTTTCGATTTCTTCGGGGCGGGACATGAGCTCTTCGTAGCGGGCGCGCATGGGGCCGATTTCGGCGTCGATCTTGTCGGCCAGGCGCTTCTTGGCTTCGCCCCAACCGAGACCCGCACGCAGTTCGGCGCGGAACGCGTCGGATTCTTCCTTCGTCGCGAAAGCGTCGTAAATCACCGTGAGCGAGGTGCTGTCGGGGTCCTTGGGTTCTCCGGGCAGACGGCTGTCCGTCACGATGCGGGAGATCGCTTCGTCGAGCGCTTTGCGGCCGCCTTCGAAGAGCGGAATCACGTTGTTGTAGGACTTACTCATCTTGCGCCCGTCGAGCCCCGGAAGGACTTCGATCTGCGAGCCGCCCGTGGCCTGAGGCATCGAGAAGAAGGGCTTTTCGGGGGCGGCGTAGAGGAAGTTGAATCGGGTGGCAACGTCGCGCGCCATTTCCAAATGTTGGAGCTGATCGTGTCCGACGGGAACTTCGTCGGCGTTGAACATGAGAATGTCGGCCGCCATCAGAATGGGGTAGCAGAAGAGCCCCATCGAGACGTCCGCATCGGGATCGCGCCCCGCGGCCACCGCCTGATCGACGGCCGCCTTGTAGGCGTGCGCACGATTCATCTGCCCCTTGCCGGTTGAGCAGGTGAGCAGCCAGTTGAGCGTGGGAATTTCCGGAATGTCGCTCTGGCGGTAGAAGACAACGCGCTCGGGATCGAGCCCGGCGGCCAGCCACGTGGCGGCAATCTGCAGACGACTGCGTGCGATGCGGGCCGGATCCTGGCACTTGATGAGCGCGTGGAGGTCGGCCATGAAGAAGAAGCTCTCCGTGTCGGGGTTGCGGCTGTCCCGGATGGCCGGACGAATGGCGCCGACGTAGTTGCCGATGTGAAGAGTGCCGGTCGTATTGATGCCGGTGAGAACGCGCTTTTTCATGTGAAACCTATCTTGGTGGGGCCGAAGGGCCGCGTGTCGTTCGGACGTGAAACTGAAATGATATACCCCGAGCTCTCTTCGGTCGGAACGGGAGTCTGGGGTCTCACGGAACGCGAATGTGAAAAAGGCCGCGCCTCAACGTTGGTCGAGGGCGGCCCGATGGAATTATCGGTGCTTCAGGTCGGTTCAGAGACCGGCGGCGGCACGCAGAATTTCGGCCTTGTCGGTCTTTTCCCAGGTGAATTCGGGTTCTTCACGGCCAAAGTGACCGTAAGCAGCCGTCTTCGAGAAGATGGGACGACGCAGGTCGAGCATCTTGATGATGCCGCGCGGGCGAAGGTCGAAGTGGGCGCGAACGAGCTCGGCGATCCGGGCGTCGGGAATGACACCTGTGCCGTTCGTGAAGACGGTGACGTTCATCGGTTCGGCCACGCCGATGGCGTAGGCAACCTGAACCTGGCATTGACGAGCCAGACCCGCAGCCACGATGTTTTTGGCCACGTAGCGGCAGGCGTAGGCGGCGGAACGGTCGACCTTCGTCGCGTCCTTGCCGGAGAAGGCGCCGCCGCCGTGAGGGCAGTAGCCGCCGTACGTGTCGACGATGATCTTGCGACCCGTCAGACCGCAGTCGCCCTGGGGACCGCCCACGACGAAGCGGCCGGTCGGGTTGATGAGGAAGCGCGTGCCTTCGAGCCATTCGGCGGGGATCACGGGCTTGATGATCTCTTCGACGATGCCTTCGATGAATTCGGGCTTCATGACCTTGCCGTCCGACATTTCGGGGGCGTGTTGCGAGGAGATGACGATCGTGTCGCAACCGACGGGACGGCCGTCGCGGTAGCGCAACGTCACCTGGCTCTTGGCGTCGGGACGCAGATAGGAGAGCGTGCCGTTACGGCGCACGATGCTCTGGCGTTCCATGAGGCGGTGCGCGTAGTAGATCGGCGCGGGCATGAGTGTCGGCGTTTCGTCGCAGGCGTAGCCGAACATGAGACCCTGGTCGCCGGCGCCGAGGTTGAGCTCGTCGTCCATGGCGTGGTCGACCCCCTGCGCGATGTCGTTCGACTGCTTGTCGTAGCCGACGAGTACGGAGCAACCCTTGTGGTCGATGCCGTATTCGGTGTTGTCGTAACCGATGCGCTTCAGGACGTTGCGGGCGAGATCGATGTAGTCGACAACGGCGTTCGTAGTGATTTCACCGGCCATGACGACAAGGCCCGTTGTACAGAGGGTTTCTGCCGCAACGCGGCTCATAGGGTCCTGCGCGAGGCAGGCGTCAAGGACGGCGTCGGAGATCTGGTCGGCAACCTTGTCGGGATGCCCTTCGCTGACGGATTCGGAAGTGAAAAGATATTCGCTGGCCATATGCCACGCTCTCCAAGAAGGAAGTTATGGAAGGCAGCGCCTAACGCCATGGCAAACGGTCACGTGCGACAGACGCTTTAGCGGAATTTGTGTTCGCCCCGCAAGTTGTCTTGTTAACTCGGCGATTGACGGATATTACCGCTTTGCGCTTTGTCGTGCCACTCGGAAACGCACGGGATTTTGCACGGGGGCGAACGGGCGGCTTCATCGCTGTGGTAAACCTATGTTCGTTCCGAGGGGCTGTCGCGTTGACGTCGACGTCCGACGCGGTTTCGCGTCCGAAGAGCGCTGGGGTAAAATCATCCGTTTGAACCATTTCATCATCTCGAGAGGTTGGACGGATGCAGGTGCTCCTCAAGCTCGTCGCCCGCCTGCCGTTGCGTGTGTTGCAAACATTGGGGGCTGGCATCGGCGAACTTACCTTCTGGTGCTCGCCGGGGTATCGGAGGCGTACGCGCGAAAACCTCCGACGTGCCGGGTACGACGATCCGGCACTTTTTGCAAAGGTCGGACGGAATGCGGGTCGCCAGGCCATGGAAAGCCTCTGGGTTTGGTATCGGCCCGCGGCCGACGTTGTCAAGCGCGTTGAAGCAACCGAAGTGGCCGAAGCGCTTATCGCCCGTGCCATGCGGGGGGATCGCCCCGTTGTTTTTATGACGCCGCACGTCGGTTGCTTCGAGGTGCTTCCCGTCTGGCTCGCGCATCGGTTTTTTGCGGAAACGAAGCGCAACATCACGATTCTCTACCGGCCGCCGAAAAAAGAGGTGCTTCGCCGCATCGTCGGCGAGGCCCGACAGGCGCCTGGTATTGAGGCCGTGCCCACGAACCTTGCGGGCGTCAAGCGCGTCATCCGCAACCTGAGGCTCGGCCACACGTTCGGTGCTCTGCCCGATCAGGTCCCGTCGCAGGGCGAAGGGGTGTGGGTCGACTTTTTCGGTCGATCCGCCTACACGATGACGCTGCCCGTCAAAGTGGCCCGACAGTTCGATGCCGTCCGCATTTTCGCCTGGGGCGTGCGCACAGGAGACGGCTGGCGTCTGGAGGCCGAGGAGTGGACCGAACCTCTGAGCGGAGATCCCCGCGAGGACGCCCGTCTCATGAACCGTCGGATTGAGCAGATTATCCGGCGTCTTCCCGAGCAATACGCCTGGAGCTACAACCGCTACAAAGTGCCTCGCGGCGCTTTGCCGCCTCCGAGCGACGCGCAGTGACGCGCGAGGAATCACCATGAACAATGCTTTCGCCCGTTTGTGGGTGGCGCTCATCCGCGCCATGCACGGGCTTTCCATGAAGAATCGAACCCGTCTGGCACGTTTGGCCGCCCGGATTCTTTGGTACGTCGTTCCCAAGCGCCGTCACGTGACGCTTACGAATCTGCGGCTTTGCTTTCCGGAGCTGAGCGAAAAAGAACGCGTCGAACTTGCCGAACGCATTTACGTGCGTCTCGGTCGTGCGGCGATCGACCACGGCACGCTCTGGGTCGGGAGTCGTGAGGAAGTGCGGGAGTTCGTGAAATTCGAAGGACTCGAGCATTTGCTCGACGAGAAGAACCGTCCTGTCATCGTGGTCGCTCCGCACTTTGCGGGGCTCGACGCGGCGGGGATCGCGCTCAATACCTACGTGCGCGGCGTGTCGCTCTATCAGCCGCAGAGCAATCCCGTTTGGGACAAGGCCATGCTTGAGGGGCGCAAGCGTTTTTCGGATCCCGTACTCGTTGCGAAGAGCAACTCGAGCGACCTGCGTCCCGTGCTTCGGGCGATGAAGGAGGGCCTTCCCTTCTATTACCTCCCCGACATGGATCACGGGCGCCGGAATTCAATTTTCGTTCCCTTTTTCGGGGTCGAAGCGGCGACGCTGCCGATGGTGTCCCGCTTGGCCCGTCTGACGCGCGCCAAGGTCCTCTGGTGTATCGCCACGATGACGGAGTCGGGTTACGCCGTGACGATTTCGCCGCCCCTTGAAAATTTCCCGACCGACGATCCCGAAGCGGACACGTTACGCATCAACCGCGAACTTGAGGCGTGGGTGCGAAAGCAGCCCGATCAGTACCTGTGGGTGCACCGCCGCTTCAAGACACGCCCCGAGGGTGAGCCGTCGGTGTACTGAACCTCGGAGGAACGCGCGTGAAGTTTTGGAAAATGCACGGAGCGGGGAACGACTTCGTCGTCGTGCTTTCGCTGGAAGGTCCCTCGGGCCTGGATGCAAACAACATCCGCTTTCTTGCGGATCGGCGCCTCGGCGTCGGGTGCGATCAGGTGCTTGTTGCCGAACCGCCGCGCGCGGGAGGAGACTGTGTCTACCGTATCTTCAATCCCGACGGGGGTGAGGTCGAGCACTGTGGCAACGGATCGCGCTGCCTCGGAAAGCTCCTCCTCGATCTTGGTCTGACCGAGCAAGCGGAAACGGCCCGCCTCGAAGCAAAAAAGGGTATGGTCAAGGTGCAAAAAACGGCGTTCGGCTATCGGGCCGCCGTCGGAAAGCCCGATTTTCGTCCCGAAGCGCTTCCTTTCGTGCCCGAGGGCGATCCGATCGGGAATCGTGCCGGGGTGCAGGTCCATCGACTCGGACTCGTCTCGGAGAGCGTCGACTTCATTCCGGTATCCGTCGGGAATCCCCACGCCGTTCTCTTTTGTGATTCGGTTCGGGACGTGCCTCTGACGACGGTCGGGCCGCGGATCGAGACGCACGCCGCCTTTCCGCGGGGTGTCAACGTTGAATTCGTCGAGATCGTCGATCGGTCGCACGTTCGGTTCCGCGTCTGGGAGCGCGGTGCCGGGGAAACGCTAGCCTGCGGCACAGGGGCAGCGGCCGCGGCAGCGGCCGGCATTCAGTTGGGGCTCCTCGATCGGCGTGTCGATGTCGAAACTCCCGGTGGACTGCTTCGCGTCGAGTGGCCGACCGACGATGTGTCGCTGCTTCTCACGGGCCCGGCCGAGCTTGTTTTCGAGGGCAATATCGACATGACCGCGTGAGCGGTCTGTTTTCCGGTTTCGCTTCATCCCTGTAGTAGGATGGAGCATCAATTTTTTCAGAGCGCCCGTGCGGTCTTCGGGCACGCGCGGCACTCCATTGGATACACGAACATGATTGATCTCATTCTGAAGAAGGGGAAGGAAAAATCCCTCCTTCGTCGTCACCCCTGGGTCTACGACACGGCCGTGATGCGCCTGAGCGGGCGGCCCGAATCGGGTGAAACGGTGTGCGTGCGCGGGCACGACGGACGCTTTCTGGCGTGGGCGGCGTATTCGCCCGCTTCGACCCTGCGTGCCCGCTGTTGGTCCTTCCACGAAGAGGATGTGATCGACGCGGCCTGGTTCGAGCAACGCATTCGCGATGCCGTCGAAGCCCGCGAACCGCTTTGCGCCCGAGCGAGCGCCCTGCGCCTCGTTTTCGGCGAAGCCGACGGTCTGCCCGGTCTCATCGTGGACCGTTACGGAGACTTCCTCGTCACGCAGTTCCAGTCGGCGGGCGTCGAGCGCCACCGCGAACTTCTCGCGGACCTTCTGATGAAAGTGACGGGCGCGCGCGGTGTGTTCGACCGCTCGGATGCCGCCACGCGTCGTCGCGAAGGGCTCGACGTGCGCATGGAAAATCTCCGCGGCGAAGAGCCTCCTGCAGTGATCGAAGTTGAAGAGGACGGTGTTCGCTACGGCGTCGACGTTCGCATCGGGCACAAGACGGGCTTTTACGTCGATCAGCGTGAAAGTCGTCTGACGGCGCAGCGGGTTGCGGAAGAATTTCGCCGCACGCACGGTCGCGGTCTTCGCGCGCTCAACTGCTTCTGCTACACAGGCGGCTTCTCGCTCGCGCTGTTGAAGGGCGGTGCGGACGAAGTCGTTTCCGTAGACTCCTCGCAGGACGCGCTCGACATGGCCGCCGAAAACGTGAAGCGCAACGGGTTCGACGCGCAGAAAGCGAAGTTCGTCTGTGCCGACGTTTTCACGTTCTTGCGCGAGTTGCGCGACAAGGGCGAAACGTTCGACCTCGTGATTCTCGACCCGCCGAAGTTCGCGTCGAGTCACTATCATGTCGACCGTGCCGCCCGCGCCTACAAGGACATCAATCTGAACGGCCTGCGCCTGCTCACTCCCGGAGGGCGGCTTTTCACGTTCTCGTGTTCGGGTGCCATCGACGTCGATCTTTTCCAGAAGATCGTGGCGGGCGCCGTGTTCGACGCTGGCGTCAACGCCTGGGCGGTCGGGCGCTTCGGCGGCGGGGCGGATCATCCGCTTCTCATGACGTATCCGGAAGGGGAATATCTGAAGGGGCTCGACCTCTTGGTCCGTCCCTGATTCGAACGGAGGCATCGATGATGCAGGTTGAAGAAATGCAGGAACCGGACATTCCGGTCACGATTCTCACGGGCTTTCTCGGAGCGGGTAAGACGACGCTCCTCAATCGCATTCTGACGGAAGATCACAAGCACCGAATTGCGATCATCGAAAACGAATTCGGGCCCGAGAACATCGACAACGAGCTGATCGTTCAGTCGGACAAGGAGCAGATTGTCTCGATGAACAACGGATGCGTGTGCTGCACGATCCGCGGCGACCTCTCGCGCGTGCTCACCGATCTTCGCCACAAGCGGGAACGCGGCGAAATCGTGTTCGACTACGTCGTTATTGAAACGACCGGCGTGGCCAACCCCGGTCCCGTTGCACAGACCTTCTTCATGGACGATGCGGTGGCGCCCTATTTCCGTCTCGACGGCGTGGTGACCGTCGTCGACGCGAAGCACGGTTCGGTCACGCTTGATGCGGAAGCGCCTGCGCGCGATCAAGTCGGGTTCGCCGACCGGATTCTTCTCTCCAAGTGCGACCTTGTGACGGAGGAGGAAGCCTGTGCGCTCGAAACGCGTCTGCGCCAAATGAACGCCCGCGCGCCGATTCGCCGCGTCGACATGGGGAAGTGTCCTGTCGAAGAGGTGCTCGACATTTCGGGCTTCAACATGAACGACGTGCTCGACGTCGATCCGACCTTTTTCAACGAAGGTCATCACCACCATCACGACGACGACATCCACAGCTTCGTGTTCGATACGGACCGTGCGTTCGATCCGATGAAGCTTGAACGCTATTTCATGTCGCTCACGAGCGTCTACGGAGAAGATCTGCTCCGCTACAAGGGCGTGCTCAATCTTCAGGGCTCGCCCAACCGGGTAGTCGTTCAGGGCGTGCACATGCTCGCCGTTTCGGATGTGCTCGGTCCGTGGGGCGATCGCAAACCGACCTCCCGTCTCGTCTTCATCGGGCGCAATCTCCCCGAGGAAGCGATTCGTCGTGGCCTGCAAACCTGCCTCGTCTGAGCGCGATGCGTCGGGGCCGACCGGCCGTCCGCCCCGACGAAGGCTTTTGAAGGATCCTAACAAAACGACAAGAAAAATCCCTTCGCTCTATGGAACGCGGGGACGATTTCCTGTATAAAGCCTGTTTGATTTTTTTTCGAAAGCTTTGCGTCCTTCGCGGGCCGCAGGGCACGATACGATCCGTGAATTCCCGGAATCCACGGATTGACTTTCAACCTTCACGAATTTTCGGCTAGGAACAGAAATGGGCGGGAAGAAACTACTTACGGCGGAAGAAATCCTCCAGATGTCCGACGACGACTACATGGACGAGCGTCAACTCGCTTTCTTCCGTCAGCGGCTCCTCGACATGGAGGCCGAACTTCGGGCCAACGCTGGTCAGACGACGGTGAACCTTCGTGAAACGAACGTGGTTCCCGATCCGGCGGACCGCGCCACGATCGAAGAAGAGCATGCGCTCGAGCTGCGAACGCGCGATCGCGAACGCAAGCTCTTGAAGAAGGTTCAGGCGGCTCTTCAGCGTATCGAGAACGGCGACTACGGTTACTGCGAAGAGACGGGAGATCCGATCGGTGTGGCGCGTCTCATGGCCCGTCCGACCGCCACCTTGTCGCTTGAAGCGCAGCAGCGCCGCGAACTCAAGCAGAAGATGTACGGCGACTGATCCGCTTTCGAGTCCGACCTGCCAGAGACCAATGACGGCACGACCGCATGCTCGCGCGAGCTTCGGCCGTGCCGTTTGCTTTTCGGAGACTGTGTATTTATGAAAGACGACGCCCTTCTTGACGACGATCCCGTTCGCACCGCCCGCCTCGGCCGCTTGAAGCGCCGTGCCGCGGTCCCCGAAATCTTCCGACCGAAGCTCTGGCTTCTCGACCTTGACGACACGGTTCTCGGCTCGTCGCGCGGTCTTTTGCACGCGATTCATCTTCGGATGAACGCCTTCATCACTGAGCGGCTCGGGCTCCCGGAAGCGCAGGCCGAAGCTCTGCGTACGCAGTATTGGGAGGAGTACGGCTCGACCTTCCTCGGCATGTGGCTGCGTCACGGTGTCGATCCGCGGGAGTTTCTGCCCGCCACGCACGACTTCGATTTCGCGCCCTACGTTTCCTGCGAGGGCGATCCGAAGCAGGTCCTCAAGAAGCTCCCGGGCCGCAAAGTCGTCTTCACGAACGGGCCGCGCAACTACGCGGATGCGGTACTCAAAGCGATGGGGATGTCCGAATTTTTCGACGCCGAAGTGACGAGTACCGAGATGCGTCTTTTCGGCGACTGGCGCCCGAAGCCCAATACGTCGATGTTCGCCGCCACGTGCGCGCGCTTCGGCGTCTCGCCCCGCGAGACGGTTTTCGTCGACGACAGTCCCATGAATCTCAAAGCGGCGGCCCGCACGGGGCTCACGACGGTGTGGTGCACGGGTTATCGGCGGGTGGCCGGAAAGCTCCCGTGGCGCAAACCGTATCCATACATTGACCACGTCGTCGGGCACGTGCGCGAGTTGCCGAAGCTCTTCGGTACATGCGGAGCATCGAACGGACGGCATGAGCACCGCGAACTCGTGTAAGGACCCGACCCATGCGCTTCTTTTCCCGACTGTGGCAGAGTGTCGACGCGATGCGACGCTTTTGCGCCAACCTTCTCTTTCTCGTCCTTCTCATTGCGGTTGCGGCGGTCGTCTTCGTGGCAACGCGTCCCGTCGGCGGTATTCCGCCGGGGACGGTTCTGGTGCTCGCTCTTGACGGCACGGTCTCGGAGACGGCTCCGACGCCGCCCCGATCGGTGGCGGACGTGCGTCGCATGCTGGAGGTCGAACGCGGCTCGACCCGTCTTCTGGATGTGACGGAGGCGCTTGCGGCCGCCCAAGACGACGCGTCGATTGCGGGCGTGGTGCTTGACCTGGAAAACCTTTCGGGGATCGGTTTGGCTTCGGCCCGCACGATTGGCGAGGCGCTCGAGGACTACAAGCGCGCGACGGGACGACCCGTTCTGGCGTGGGGGAGCGCGTTTTCTCAAGGGGCCTATGCCGTGGCGGCGCATGCCGACGAAATCTACGTGCACCCCATGGGGACCGTGGAGTTGAAGGGGCTGACGGGACGAAGCCTCTACTGGGGCGAATTTTTGAAGCGCCTCTCCGTGGAGGTCGACGTCTATAAGGCGGGCGTCTATAAGAGTGCTCCGGAAGCGTTCCTCTTCGGGGCGCCTTCCGAAGAGACCCTCGAAGCACAGCGCGGTTACCTGGAGCCCGCTTGGACGCGACTGACGACGGACCTTGAAACGGCCCGCGGCGCTCGCAAGGGGGCCGTGAACGCGTGGATCGATCAACTTGCGTCGGGTCGCGGGAAGGTTCTCTCCGACCCCCTGGGGGCGTTGCAAGATGCAGGACTCGTCACGGGTGTCATGACCCGCGACGCGTTCGTCGAACACGCTGCGTCGAAGTTCGGCTCGGCCCCCGACGATCTTCAGGTTGTTGATTATCGCGATTACCTTGCCGTTCTGCCCGCACTGCCCGCCTCGGATGCGTACGTGGCGCTCGTGACGGCCGAGGGCGAAATCTCCAATGAGCCCGCCGTCGGCGGCATCGTGGCGGGCGACCTGATCGCGCTTCTCGAAGAAGCGACGTCCGTTCCCGAAACCAAGGCGCTCGTCCTTCGTATCAACACGCCCGGGGGCGACGCGCTCGCTGCCGAAGAGATTCGCGAAAAGATTGAAGCGATCCGCAAAAAGGGCCTTCCTGTCGTCGTCTCGATGGGGGATGCGGCCGCATCGGGCGGCTATTGGCTGAGCGCTTCAGCCGACGTTGTCGTGGCGGACCCGCTGACGCTCACGGGGTCGATCGGCGTATTTGCTCTGGCGCCGAATTTCGCTCCGATGTTGGAGAAGTTCGACGTGGGTACGGGCGGTTGGTCGACGGGACCGGTAGCGGAGTTCGGTTCGATGCTGAGTCCGCGCGACAAGGCCGAACACGCACTCTATCAGGCAGGGGTCGATCGCGTTTATGCGAATTTCCGTTCGATCGTGGCGCGGGGTCGGAACCTTTCGGCCGAGGCGGTTGAGGCCGCGGCGGGCGGCCGGGTATGGCTCGGCGAAGACGCGAAGCACCTGGGCTTGGTCGACGAGCTCGGCACACTCGACGACGCCGTGAGGATCGCCGCCGAACGTGCGGGGCTCGGCGAGGAGTTCGCCGTTCTCCTCTTCGACCCGATCGAAGAAGGCTGGGGGCGTTGGCTTGCGCCCGTCTTGAACGGTGTTTTCGGTGATGCGGTTCGAACGCGGGCGTCCGTCTCGGAGACGCTTCGGGCGCTTTGTTACGCCGACGGCGTTTTGTCCGCTTGGGAGCGCCGGGTGCTCGCTTTGCCCGGTCGGGCGATCGTCTGGGCGCCGCAGGCGCGTGTGAGCCTCTGAGTCGGATCGAGAGATGCCCGTAAAAAAAGCCGGCCCTTCGGGGGCCGGTTTTTACTTTCCATCGGTCAGTGTCCGCCGCACACGGGGCACGAACGGCGACGACGGCAACGGACGGTTTCGAATTCACCCGCCAGCATGTCGATCATCAGAAGCTTCCCTACCCAGGGCGAGGGAAGGCCCGCAGCCAAGCGTAGCGCTTCGGCGGCCTGCAGGGTGCCCACAAGTCCGGTGAGCGGGGAAAAGATGCCGAGCGTGGAGGCTTTCTGGTCGTTGGCCGCATCGTCCTCGTCGAAGAGACACCGATAGCAGGGCGAAGCATCGCTTCGGAAGTCGAACACCGAGAGCTGACCCGAAAAGCGAACGGCGGAGCCGAACACCAACGGTTTGCGCGCTTTCAGTGCCGCACGATTCACGCTCTGACGCGTGGCGAGGTTGTCCGAGCAGTCGAGCACGATGTCGACCGTGTCGAGCACATCGGCGAGCGTCTTTTCGTCGAGGTAGGTGTCGATCGGCGTCACCTCGACAGCCGGGTTGTAGCGGGGAAGCACCCGGGCGGCGTTTTTCGCCTTATTGACGCCAAGTGCTTCCTCTTCATGAAGGAGCTGTCGGGAGAGGTTGGTGACGGATACCGTATCAGGGTCTGCAACCGTAATGCGACAGCCGCCCGACGCGGCGAGGTAGATGAGAGCAGGCGAACCGAGGCCGCCCGCGCCAACGACGAGAAAACGGGCGTCGGCAATGCGTTCCATCCCCTCCCGGCCGAGTTCGGCAAGGAGGGTTTGGCGCGACAGGCGCTCGGCAATGGCATCGAAGCGGTGGGGAGTCATGGGTAAGGCTCCTCGTTGACGGTTTATTTGTCGGTTTTTGCGTCCGACGTGGTTTCAGTTTTCGGTGCGTCGTTCTTCTTGACGGCGCGCTCTTCGGCGCGGAGCTTTTTCACGACGCTTTGCGGTTGTCCGCGGTATTTGCTCGTCGCAACGGGCTTGCCTTTCAGATAGGCCATGGCCTGCTGAAGCTGCCAGTCCTTTTCGTCGCCGAAAAGGTACATGTAATCGGGCGCCTTCTCGGCGTTCGTGTCGTCGTATGGCAGATCGTCGGGCAGGTCGCCTTCCTGATTCTTCAGATGATGCGCAAGATCGGCCTCGCGGATCTGGAAGGTGGGGTAGTTCCCTTCGGGCGTGTCGTCGACGTAGATGTCGGGGGCGATGCCGCGAGCTTGAATCGAACGGCCCGACGGCGTGTAGTAGCGCGCGGTCGTCAGCTTGACGGCTACGGTCTTGTCGCCGAAGCTCATAGGCAGAATGGTCTGCACGGAGCCTTTGCCGAACGAGCGGTCGCCCATGAGGGTCGCACGCTTGTGGTCCTGCAGGGCGCCCGCCACGATTTCGGAAGCCGAGGCAGAGGACGAGTTGATGAGAACCACCATCGGCACGGTCTTCACGACGGCGGGCAACTGCGCGAGCGCCTTGACGGCGTTGCCCGCACGGTAGTCGGATTCGATCGCCTTGAACGTGTAGTCGGACTGCGGCGCTCGCCCCTTGGTCGAGACGATGTCCGCGTTGTGCGGCAGGAAGGCTGCGGAAACGCCGATGGCCGCCTGCAAGAGACCGCCCGGGTCGTTGCGCAGGTCGAGAACGAGTCCTTTGAGGTTGCCCGATTTTTCAAGCTCGACGAGTCGGGCGGCCAGCTCTTCGGCCGTACGCTCCTGGAATTGTGTGATGCGGATGTAGCCGAGGTTGTCGGCGAGCTTCTGCATTTTCACGGATTGGGTTTTGATCACGGCACGTTCGAGGTTGAACGTGATGGGCTTCATTTCACCTTTGCGAGCGACCTCGAGACGGATCTTCGTCTTCGGTTCGCCGCGCATCAGCTTGACGGCATCCGTGAGGGACAGTTCGGCCGTCGCTTCGCCGTCGATACGGGTGATGATGTCGCCCGCGCGAATGCCGGCACGCGCTGCGGGCGTATCGTCGATCGGGGAAATGACGCGCACGCCGGCCGCGTCTTTGGTGACCTCGATGCCGAGGCCGCCGAAGGAGCCCTGCGTTGCTTCGTTCATGTCCTTGAATCCTTCGACGTCGAGGTAGCTCGAATGCGGGTCGAGACCGCTCACCATGCCTTCGACGGCCGACTGCAGCAACTGACGGTCTTCGACTTCGTCGACGTAGTAGTCCTTGACGGCGTTGAAGACGCTCGTGAACTGGCGGATTTCCTGCAGGGGAAGTGTCGGGCTGTTTTTCTCGGCGTAGGCTTGAATGCCGACGCTCGCGAGAGCGCCCGCGAACATGCCGGCGCAGATAAGAGAAATGGCGCGAAGTTTGTGCATGGTGGTGGAACCCCGCAATGGGGCGGGTGAAAGTTGTGTGGCTCCTTCCGACGGATGGCGCCCGATGCCGCTTATTTGGCGGAAAGCCAGGGCGACGGGTCGACGGGTTTGCCGCCGCGGCGAATTTCGAAGTATAAGCCCGGCTCGTCATCACCCCCGGAAGCACCGACGGAGCTAATTGTTTCGCCTTGTTTGACCCGGTCGCCGACGTTTTTGAAAATGGATTCGTTGTTGGCGTAGATCGAGAGGTACGTGTTGCCGTGGTCGACGATGACGAGGTTGCCGTAGCCGCGTAGCCAGTCCGCGAAGACGACGGTCCCTGGTGCGCAGGCGACGACTTCCGCGCCTTCGGGGGCTCGGATCAGCAGGCCCTGCCATTTGGCCGAACCCGTGCGCTTCGAGCCGAAGCGCGCGACGATCCGACCAGCCACCGGGCGGGAGAGTTTACCCTTGAGTCTGGCGAAGTTCGTTCCTGGGGCGGGCTGACGCACGACGGGGCGCGAATTTTTCTTCGCTTCCTCTTCGGCTTTTCTCTGAGCGGCTGCTTCCGCGGCGCGTTCCGCCGTGAGGCGCTTGTCGATCGACGCAACGAGATTTCCGAGACGCGCCTGATCTTTCGTGAGTTTGTCGATCGCGGCCTGTTGGGAGGCTATCTCTTTCTTCAGTTTGGAAGCGGCGGCCTGTCGGTCCTTTTTCTCGGAGAGGAGCTCTTTGCGGCTTTTTTCTTCGTCGCGTGCGATGCGGGCGAGTTCGGACTGCCGCGACTGCGTTTCGTCGGCCACGCTACGAATTTTCTGGTGCTTTTCTTCAAGCGCGGCGACCGCACGCGTTTGCGCGCGGGCTAGGTAACGCAGTTGCGCCGCTTCGAGCGTGAGCGTATTGGGGTTGGAGCCCTCAAGCAGGGTCTGCCAGCTTTCGCGTCGCGAATGGACGTACTGGGCGCGGGCAATTTGTCCGACGAGCAATTCGGCCCGTTGCAGTTCCGCCGAGACATTTCGACCGTCGCGCTTCAGGTTTTGGAGCTGGCGTTCCACGGTGCGTCGTTCGATTTTGAGATCGCGCAGTCGACGGTTGGCTTCCGAGATGGCCTGATCGGCCTTCTGCAGGGCCCGGTCGGCCGCTTCCTGGCGGGCCTCCTTTTCGGAGAGCTCCTTTTGCAGCGCCACGAGGCGCTGGTCCACCGAGGCCTTTTCGCTTTCGGCTTTCGACTTTTCCTTTTCCGTCAGCAACGACTTGCGTACGGGCGTTTTGGGCGTGCTCGTCGATTTGCGGGGCGTCTGCGTTTTCCGAGTCGTCGTGTTCTTTTTCGTCGAAGCGGAGGACTTTTTCGTGCTCGTCGTTCGCTTTTTGGTCGCCTGCGTGTTGGCTGCGGCGACCTGATAGGTCGCGTCGGTCCGCGGGGGCGCGGCGAGCAACGCCGGGCTCGGGCCCGTCATGAGCGTGAAACTCAGACCGGCGGCAAGAAGAAGTCGAAAAGAGGTCACGGGGCGCTCGGTATCGAAAAGAGTTCGCAGCGCGACAGGCGGAATCCGCGTCCGCAATCCGCGCAGGACGGCTCCGAGCGGGAAGGCTCGGGGGTAAAGAACGTTGAGTTCGTTCCGAGGCATTTTATAATCTCCTCCTTTCGAACACCAATTTTTGGGGCAGTCAATGCTTTCCTTTCTTCTCGACAACGTGTTGCTTCTGACCGTGATCGTTCTGACGATCGTCGCGTTGCTTCTTCCCGCTTTCATGCAACGTCGTTACGGGCCGCAGATCACGCCCCAGGAAGCCACGAAGCTCATCAACAAAGAGCACGCTCAGGTGATCGACGTGCGCAAGCCCGCCGAATACAAGAAGGGGCACATTGCGCGCGCCGTCAATATGCCCGTAGATACGATTCAGAACCGTCTCGGCGACCTTTCCCGCGAGCGTCCCGTTCTGCTCGTCGACCGTACGGGGGGCGACGCCCGCACGGCGGCCCGTCTGCTTCGCGGCGTGGGCTTCACGAAGGTTTATGTTCTCGAAAACGGCATGTTCGCCTGGGCGAAGGAAAACATGCCGCTTGAGGCTTGAATTTCGACGAAACCGTCCCCATTTAAGTAAGCAATGCATACTGCGGTTCGCGGGCTCTTTGCCGGAACCCCGAACCCCTCCACTGCCGGCGCTCGGCTTCGTCGACGCCGCAACCACAAAAAGGTGAAATCATGGCCGAAAACGAAAACGCTCAGCCCCAGGAAACGCCGGCTCAGGACGCCGCCCAGGAAGCCCAGCCCGTCTTCCAGCTTCAGCGCTGCTATCTGAAGGACGCGTCCCTTGAAATGCCGCATGCGCCTGAAATTCTTCTCGAGCCGCAGCAGAGCGCCCCTCAGGTGGACATCCAGTTCGAAGTAAGCCAGCGTGTTCTCGGCAACGACCTCTTCGACGTCACCGTGCGCGGCACGGTGACGGTGACGGCCGGCGAAAAGACCGTAATCCTCGTCGAAGGCAAGCAATCGGGCATTTTTGCGATCCGCGGCATTCCCGCCGACGGCCTGCAGCACGTCACGAACGTGCTCTGCCCGTCGATGGTCTACCCGTACCTTCGTGCCAACATCGCCGATCTGATGACGCGTGCCAATCTGCCGCCCGTCCACATGCCTGAAGTGAATTTCGAAGTGCTCTATCAGCAGCGCCTCGCTCAGGCTCAGGCCGAAATGGCTGCTCAGCAGCCCGCCAACAGCTGAGAATACTGACGTTCCGCATCGTCGGAACATCGCGCTTTTCGCTCGTAGGGAGACGGTCGGAGATCGTCTCCCTTTCCTTTTGTCATTTCGCCGCAGGGACCGTACGGCGAAGCCGGTCGGCTTCTCCCTCTTTAGTAGCGTTTCGGTCGGAGCGCCGAGTTGCTACAATCGAAAAATCTGCCGGCTTTCGTATCCGGTCGTTCGACCTCATTCAACGGGACGCAACAGAACATGATCCGAATTCTCCTCATCGATGACCACACGCTCTTTCGCAGCGGCGTGAAGGCGCTTCTCCAGCGTCAGGCCGACTTTAAAGTGGTCGGCGAGGCGAGTGACGGACTTGAGGGCGTCAAGCTTGTCGAGCAGGTTGAGGCCGACGTCGTGTTGCTCGACGTTGATATGCCGAGCATGAACGGACTCGAAGCGCTCGCTCAGATTCGCGAGACGCATCCCGATCTGGCGGTTCTGATGCTCACGGTGAGCGAAGACTGCGAAATTCTCGGCGAATGCCTCAAGCTCGGTGCCCGTGGGTACCTCCTCAAGAAGATCGATCAGGACTTCCTCTTGCGTTCGATCCGTCTTGCGTATCAGGGCGACAGCGTCATTTCGCCGCAGATGATGTCGAAGTTCGTGAGCCAGATGTCCGATCCCGATCAGGGCCGCAGCCGCGCCGCTTATCCCGGGCAGGATCCGTCGGTACTCACGCGCCGCGAACGGCAGACGCTCGCCTGGTTGGCCCGCGGCGTCTCGAACAAGGAAATCGCTCGCGCGCTCTGCCTGGCCGAGTCGACGGTCAAGGTGCACGTGCAGAGCATCCTGCGCAAGCTCAACTTGTCGAGCCGCGTTCAGGCCGCGATTTACGCGATCGAGCACAAGATTGACAAGGAACTCTGAGCTTTCAACCCCGAGGAGGGATCGAATCCGCAGAAGCCGAGGGGCGCGCGAGTCTCAGGACTCACGGCGCCCCTTCGTCGTTTTCGGGGTTCCCGGGTAGGCGTGCTCTCAAACGCCGCCCGCGTACCCGTTCTGACGCCAGGCTTCGAACACGGTGACGGCCACTGTGTTCGAGAGGTTGAGCGAGCGGTTGTCGGGACGCATCGGGAGACGAATGCGTTGCGATTCGGGAAAGCGCTCCCGAAGGGTTTCGGGAAGCCCCTTGCTTTCCGAACCGAAGACGAACCAGTCGCCCGGGTGGAAGGTCATGCGAGCAAAGGGCGTGCTCCCTTTGGTTGTCATGGCGAACATACGTTCGGGATCGGGCTTCTCGGCTTCGAGGAACGCTTCGAACGAATCGTGCACCTTGAGCGTGGCGTACTCGTGGTAGTCGAGTCCCGCCCGCTTCATCTGTTTGTCTTCGAGCGTAAAGCCCAGGGGACGGATCAGGTGCAAGTCGCATCCGGTGTTCGCGCAGAGGCGAATGATGTTGCCCGTATTGGGCGGGATTTCCGGGGCGACGAGAACAACGTGGAACATCAGTAATCTTCGTTGGAAAGCGCTTCACGCATGCGGCGTAGCGCAAGTTTTTCGATTTGTCGGACGCGTTCGGCGGAGATGCCGAATTCGTCGGCGAGCGTCTGGAGTGTGACGGGCTTGACGTTGCCGTTTTCGTCCTGATGCAGGTAACGCGCCTCGATCACGCGGCGGCTACGTTCGTCGAGCGCCTGAAGCGCCTTCTGAATGCCTTCGCCTTCAAGGCGCATACGGTTCTCTTCTTCAAGCACCGCTTCGGGTTCGTCGCTTTTGCGCGTAAGCCAGTCCGAGGGCGTGAAGGCGCCTTCGTCGTCGTCCCGGGACGAGCCGCCCGCCGGAGCGTCGAGGCTTGTCTCCTGACCGTACATGCGCTCTTCCATTTCGAGCACTTCCTGGGGCTTCACGTCGAGCGTGAGTGCGATGCGTTCGGCCTGTTGGTTCGTGAGGGCGTATTGCGGGTCTTCTTTGAGTTGCCGCAGGTTGAAAAAGAGCTTGCGCTGGTTTTTCGTCGTGGCGAGTTTCACGATGCGCCAGTTGCGGATCACATACTCCTGAATCTCGGAGCGAATCCAGTGCACGGCAAAGGTCATCAGGCGGGCGCCGCGGTCGGGGTCGTAGTGACGAATGGCCTTCATGAGGCCGATGTTCCCTTCCTGAATGAGGTCTGCATAAGGGAGACCGTAGCCGAGAAAGCCGCGGGCGATCGAAATGACGAGTCGCAGGTGGCTGAGAATCAACTGTTGGGCGGCTTCGAGATCGTTTTTGTCGCGCAGTCGCACTGCGAGGTCGTGTTCTTCGTCGGCCGAGAGCATGGGGGCGCGTTCGGCGGCCCGCATGAAGGCGTCGAGGTCTCCGAGCTGTCCGACGAGGGCGGGTGTTTTCGGAGGCGTGAAAGGCACGAGCGCACGGCTTGCGGAGGTTCTTTCTCCGGTTGCGACGGGCGAGACCTCCGTAGAGGAGGCGCGTGCCGCTTTGACGCGTCTCGGGTGTTTGGAACGCGGCTCGGCGTCAAGAATTTCCGGGACTTCGGGAGCCGTTGCGTCGGGGCGATTTTCGGGGTCAACCATGCGCTTTCTCCTCGACGGATTCAACGGGTTCCGCCCCGGATCTGACGCCACGTATCGGCGGCGACCGCCGAGGCGACGATACTACCCACAACGGCGCAACCGAGAACGATCCCGAGGCACCAATCCGCGGGAGGAAGCGTGAGAGAAACTGCGGCGTCGTAGAGGCTTGCGACGGAAGCCACCGCCCGACCGAAAACGATCAGACCGATCTCCGTGATGCCCAGAGCCAGAGCAGCCGAGGCGCCCATGAGGAGAAAACCGCGCCAAGCATAGGGGCGCACGGCAAAGGAGGGCGAAGCACCGAAGAGGTGCAGGGCACGCATTTCCGAGCGGGCCGACGAACTCGTCAGGCGTACGGCCGTGCCGAGTACGAGCACGACGAGGAGCAAAACAATGGAACCCAGGCAGACGAGCCCCACGTTGGCTGCACGCGTGACGGCCTGAAGCTTTTCGTGCCAGGAAATTTCATAAGGAACGAAGTCGACTCCGCGGATGGCTTCGATCGCCTTGGCGGCGTCTTCGATTTTCGCGTTGCTCAGGTCGTTTGCAAGCGTGGCGATCACGATGTCTGGAAGCGGATTGCTCGCGCTTTTGGCGGGCTTGATCCCGAGTCGTTCGTTGAGTTCCGCGTAGGCTTCTTCTTTCTTGATGATACGAGTCGAGACGACTTCTTCGATGCGGCGGATTTCTTCTTCGACGCGGGCCGCGTCGGCTTTCTCTGTTGTGAAGACTGTGATTTCAACGGCAGTCGGCAGGCTGCGGAGCGGCTCTGAGAGACCGTAGAAAATACAGGCGATGAAAAGCGGAATGGAAAGGGCCAGGGCCGAAAGGCACGTCGCAAAGACGAACGGCGCGGCATCGCGTCGAAGTCCTCGAAGCGTCTCTTGCAAGGCCCAGCGGCGACTCGTCACGAAGCTCATACCCGGCCTCCCCGAGTCGAAAGCAGAATTTCACGGAAAGGAACGCCCTGCGGCGCAATGCGCTCGTGGCTCGCCGCGACGACGGTCACGCCCGCCTCGACGAAGGCGCCGAGCAGATCGAGAAGCGTTCGGGCGTTCGATTTGTCGAGATGCGCGACAGGCTCGTCCGCGAGGATCACCACCGGACGGTTGACGACGGCGCGCGCAAGGTTGACGAGCTGACGTTGTCCAGCCGAGAGGTGGCGGGGCAGTTGGGTAGCAAGCTCGGCGATGCCGCACTTCTCGAGCGCGAGCAGAGCGCGGCTTCGGGCTTCACCGAACGATTCTTCGGCGGCGAGCGCGGGCAGCATGACGTTGTCGTGAATCGAGCGGTCGTCGAGCAGGAGCCCCTCTTGAACCATGAGCCCCATCGAGCGGCGAAGCCAACGGCGTTGAACCTCGTTGAAGCGGTCCACCCGATCGCCCGCGACGATGATTTCGCCCGTTGTCGGTCGTTCGAGGCCCGCCAGAAGGCGCAGGACCGTACTCTTGCCACAACCCGTGTTGCCGTGCAAAAGGACGAACTCACCCCGCCCCACCGAAAGGGACAGGTTCTCGAAAACCGTACGGCCGTCATACGCCGCGGTGACGTTGCGTAGCTCAAGGAGCGTTTCTTCGGTCATGCGATGGCAAACCTTTCAAAGCGCACCGTGCGACCGATGCGACCCCAGTTGAGCGATTCTTCGTTGAGGAGGTAATCTGTCAGCGGATGCTGATTGAGCCACACGGGCTCGATGCGCACGAGGAGCTCGTCGCCGTTGCGCTCGAACTTCATGATGGGCAACGTCACGTCGACGCGTGCGTGCGCCAGAATCACCGCAAGGCGCACGGCGAGGACCGATTCCCATGAGACGCACCAATCCGCCGGAGCCCCGAGCTTCTTCAGGGTGCCGCGTTGTGCGAGCACGAGCGTGGACATACGGATCTGTTCGCTGTGCGAAAAGCCGGGCATGTCGGTGTTCGAGATGATGTACTGGCCGTGGCGGTGGTAGCGCGACGAGGAAATGAGCATCCCCACCTCGTGCATGAGCGCGGCCCAGCGCAAGAGCTTCAGATCGTCGTCGGACGTTTCGGGAGCGAGCTTGCGGCAGAGCGCGACGGCCGTCGAAGAAACGCGTTCGGCCTGAGCCGTGTCGACGAGCGCCTTTTTCATGAGCGCTTCGACCGAAATTTCGCGGGTGTCCCGATCGGAAAAGCGTCCCCAGAGGTCATAGAGCAACCCGACGCGCAACGCGCCCGACGCGGGACGCATGCTACGGATGCCGAGCGTGCGGAAGACGGCCGTCAGTACGGCGAGCCCCCCTGCGATGACTTCGCGACGATCTTCCTTGAGGCCGGCGAAACGGATGTTGCGGACATCTTTGGCCTCAAGAAGCATGCGCGTCAACTTTTCGAGGTGTTCGGGCGTCACTTCGCCGTCGCTCCAGCCGAGCGCGACGCAAATGTCGGAAACCGCACCGAACGTGCCCGCGGAACCGAATGCCTCGTCGTAGTGTTCGGGCCCGAAAAGTCGGCCGCCTTCTTCGACTTCGGCTTCGCAGGCCGTGACGGCCTGCTCGAAGCTCTTGGGTGTGATGCGACCGTCGCGGAAGTGGCGGATGGACGTATTGACGCAGCCGATTTTGTAGGACTCGCACCGTTCGGGTTCGAGCCCGCGGCCGACGATGAATTCGGTACTCGCGCCGCCGATGTCCACGATCAGACGACGCTTTTCAGAGGGCGGCAGCGTGTTGGCGCACCCTTTGAAAACGAGTCGCGCCTCTTCGTGTCCGGAGAGCAATTCGATCTTGTAGCCGAGCACCTGTTCGGCTTTCTCAAGGAACTCTTTGGAGTTCGCGGCAGCGCGCAGAGCCTGCGTGCCGACGGCTCGCACCTGATGCTTCGGGAGACCCTGAAGCCGCTCGTTGAAGCGCGCGAGCGTCGCCAGAGCGCGCGCCTGAATTTCGGGCGTGAGCGCCCCCTGTTCATCAAAACCGCCCGCCAGGCGCACGGTTTCCTTCCAGTAGCTCTGCGTAACGATGCGATCGCCTTCAACGCGCCCGATTTCGACGCGGAAGCTGTTGCTGCCGAGGTCCACGGCTCCGAGAAGCATGATGATGTCCTTCGAGGGAAGTGTTTGTTTCGAATGAGCGGCCAGAAGTCCTCGGGCCGCCCGGTCACGGGACGACACGAACTCAGTCGTCCTTTTCGGTGGGAGGCGTGGCGGGGTCGAGGCCGACGAGCGTGTTGGCGAACTCGAGCGCTCGGAAGGGTTGTAGGTCTTCGAGCTGCTCGCCGACGCCGATGAAGTAAATGGGGAGCGGTTTTTCGCGGCGCATCTGGGTGATGGCGGCGAGCACGCCGCCCTTGGCGGTGCCATCCAACTTCGTGATGATGAGACCGGTGAGCGTCACCGCCTTGTCGAAGGCTTCGACCTGCATGAGCGCGTTCTGCCCGTTCGTGCCGTCGACGACCAGAATGGATTCGTGAGGCGCTCCCTCCATGGCCTTTTCCTGGGAGCGGCGGATGCGACGCAATTCTTCCATCAGGTTGATCTGCGTGGGAAGGCGACCCGCCGTGTCGGCGATGACAATGTCGATGCCGCGCGCACGTGCCGCGTTGACGGCATCGAACACGACCGCGGCGGGGTCGCCGCCGCTTTGCGAAATGACTTCGATGCGGTTGCGTTCGCCCCAGACGGCCAACTGTTCGCGGGCCGCAGCACGGAAGGTGTCACCCGCGGCGAGGAGTACGGACTTCCCGTTTTCGGCAAAACGCTTGGCGAGTTTGCCGATAGAGGTGGTTTTGCCGGCGCCGTTGACGCCCGTCATCATGATGACGAGCGGCTTGGCCTGTTGCAGATCGAGCGTTCCTTCGGCCGGCAGAAGCAGGGCGTAGAGCTCGTCGCGCAGCGCGAGACGTACTTCGTCTTGGGTTTTGAGACCGCGCAACTTAATGGCGTCACGCAAACGTTGTAGGATACGGGTGGAAGTTTGCACGCCGACATCGGCCGTAATCAAGGCATATTCAAGCTCTTCGAGGAAGTCTTCGTCGACCACGCCGCCCGAAAAAAGGCCGACGATGTTGATGCGTGTGCGGGCGAGTCCGTTCTTAAGACGGGAGAGCCACCCTTCGGAAGATCCAAATCCCATACCAGTCCGTTTGTTGATATCAATGGCAATTCGCAAAAAAGGCGCGGGCACCCCTCGGGGTGCGGGCCTCACAAGTTTAACAACCTCTCGGAATCCTAGGGGAACGGGCGTTGTGCGCATCGTCGGCGGCGATTGGCGCCGTACGCCGGTAGCCGTGATGTCGCACGAGGGGCTTCGGCCGACGTCGGAACGCGTTCGTGAAACGGTGTTCGATTGGATGACTCACCTCGTCGGTTCGCTCGTCGATCGGCGCGTGCTCGACCTCTTTGCGGGTTCGGGCGCGTTGGGGTTGGAAGCAGCCAGTCGCGGAGCGCGCGAGGTGGACTGGGTCGAGTGCGATCGGACGGCCGCAGCGGGTCTGCGTGCGACGCTCGAGCGGCTGAAGGCAGGGTCGGGGCGGCGCGTTCATACGGTCGACGCATTCGCCTTTTTGCAAACGGCGGGTACCTACGATCTGGTGTTCGTCGATCCGCCTTTTGCGCGCGAACTTCAAGTTTCCGCCGTTCGCGACGTGCTCGGGCATCTGGCGCCCGAAGGCTTGATTTACGTGGAGAGCCCTTCGGAGGTGCTGCCTCTGGAGGTGCTTGAGCGATTGGGACTCGTGCGAGTTCGCTCGGGCTCGGCCGGCGCCGTGGCCTTCGAACTCCTCGCGCGGGCGGGAAGCCGTACGTCGTCGCTGGCGAAACTCACGAAAGAAGAAAAGCGGGCGCTTCGCAAAGGCAAAGCGACCGCGAGCGGGGAGGAGGGCGCATGATCAAGGCGGTCTACCCGGGGACGTTCGACCCCATGACGAATGGCCACGTCGACATCGTTCGTCGTGCGGCCCGCATTTTCGACGGTGTGATCGTCGCCGTGGCGGCGAGTACGGGCAAGCACCCGATGCTCACCTTGGAGGAGCGGTTGCAGGTCGCACGGACGGTGTGCTCGGACATCCCGAACGTGAAGGTGTACGCCTTCGAGGGGCTCTTGAAGACCTTCGTCGTCCGGAGCGGCGCGCGTGTTATCGTGCGCGGCGCGCGGGCGGTAAGCGACTTCGAGTACGAATTTCAAATGGCGGGCATGAACCGTCAGCTGATGCCCGACGTGGAGACGGTGTTTTTGATGCCTTCCGACCAATACCAATTCGTCTCGGGCACCTTCGTGCGCGAGATCGCCCGACTCGGGGGCGAGGATGCGGCGCGATTCGTCGATCCGCGCGTCTGGCCGATTCTGAAAGCGGCAGCCCTTCGATAAGGTGCAACGGAAACGGACACCCGAGAGCGTCCGTTTTTCATTTCCAACACCTCAGAGGGTATCTTCCGAGGGCGAGGCCCACGGCATTTTGGGGAGGGTCCAGTCCGGCCACTCGATGCCGTTCCAGAAGTCGCGCACCGACCGCTCGACGTTGCGCTTCAAGTGCTCGAATGAGAAGGGCACGTCGCCCGTTTCGTCGCGCACGCGCTCAAGCGCGTTCGACCAGTCGAGCGACCAGCGCGCGGAGCCGTTCGGTTCCACGGTGACGTCGGCCGCCATTGGCAGAGCCGAAAGCTTCGCGTCGGCGTCGAAAAGGAAGTCGGCATGGAGCGACGCGGGCAGGGCGGATCCGTTCCCCGAAAAGCGTCCCTCGAGGCCGGGCGCCTGCATGTGTGCGGCGAGCCGCAACGTCCCGTCCGTTTCGCGCACGAGGCGCCAGGTGAGTTCGTCGAAAGGAGTGCGCGCTTCGCCGAGTACTGCGCCCGGAACGGCTTCGGGTTGATCTTCGAGGAGAATCGAGCGGGCCATCGGGAGGTCGACGCCGCCGAGCGCGCCTTGAATCACCCGGCCTTCGGCGGCGAGCCGAGAGAGACCTTCTTTGAGGTTTCCCGCGGCGGACAGTTCTCCGTGAAGTCGCCCCGTGACGAGCGGGGTTCCCTCTCCGGGAAAGCCGAACTCCGCATTGGCATCTCGTATGCGGGCGGCGAGATCCCAGGTGCCGTCCGCATCGAGTCGGGCCGCAAGGTCGAGGGCCCCACCGAGGCACTCGCCGCGCGCTGGGCCGACGGAAAGGGCACCGTCTTCGAGCAGAAGATTCCCGGCCAGCCCTTTCGGGAAGCCCTTGAGAGCTCCTTCGGAAAGGCGGAATGTGCCTTCGTAATGCACGTCGGTTAGAAGTTCGGGCACCCAACGAACGCACTCCAGGAGCGCTGTGGGGATCTTCCCGAGGGTCAGGTCGCCTGTGACGGCCAGGTCGGGTACATGCGGATCGGCGGAGTTCGAGGCGACGAGGAATGCCCCTTGGAAGGTGACGGGCATGCCGAGGAAAAGACCCGCAGCACTCACGTGATCGGTTTGAACCGAACCCGAGAGACGACCTTCGAGCGGCGCGTTTTCGGCGCTCGGCGGCACGAGACGGCTCGCGAGCGTGAAGTGCTCCGTCAGTAGCCGACCGTCGGCCTGCTTTTCGAGGGCGGGCGCTTCGAGATGCAGGGTGAGGGAACCTTCGCGGCGCTCGAGGTCGATCTTTGTCGAGAGCGTGCGGGCAACGTACGTCCCGCGCCCTGGGAGCACGAGGCTCTCCGCGGACGCGCTCAGATGTTTGATCGTTTCGGTTTCGGCTTCAAGGCGGGGCGCCGCAAAGCTCGCGCCATCGGGGCGAATCAGCACCTGGGAGGCCCACACCGTGCCTTTGGTCTGACGCTTATCGATGAGACCGTCGAAGGAAGCGCGGGGACTTTCAACGGAAAACGTCCGCAGGCCCGTCGACCAATCGAGGGCACCCTCGATCGTTACCGCCCCTTGGGCGGGGTTCGAGGCGAGCGTACCCGAGAGACTGCCGCGCGCGCCCGCTTCGGACGCGTCGATCAGAACACCCGAGATGTCCGTGATGAGGGTGGGAGCGCCGTCGGCATCTGCAAAACAGATGCGGCCCGCATTGAGGCGGATTTCGTCGATGTTCCACTCGCGCGCGCCGCCCTCTGCCGGGAGGGATGTGTTGGCGAGTGTGCCGATGTCCGTGACGAATCCTTCGATCGTCAGACGTCGTACACGGGGCGAAGGGGTGAAGACGGCGAAAGGATTGAGTTCGAGCACGGCCGAATCCCAACGGGCGACGGGGACGGCCGAGTCGGTTCGAACGACTTCGGCGGCGGGCAACGTCACTCGAAAATCGGGGAGCGGGTGTACGGAGGGAGGCGCGGAGAGACGTAACGAGAGTCCGAGGTTTTCCTCAAGCGCCAGTGTGAGGCGGTTTTGAACGCGTTCGGGCGTCACAAGTCCGTAAAGTGCTCCGATAAGCACGAGAGCGATGACGCCGACGAAGGCGACAACGGTGAGGACGACGCGAAGAATTCTCATGAAAGAGCTCCGGACGACAGAGGTGAACGAATCCCGCGTAGTCTGCCACAAGTCTCCGGGGTGGGCGGGATTTCGTCCGTGCTTTGCGAACGGTCGGTGTCGGAAAGCAAAAACCCCGCCGGGCGGCGGGGTTTCGAGCCATTCGATCCGATCGGTCAGATCTTGCCGACGAGGTCGGTCGAGGGCTTCAGGGTCTTTTCGCCCGGACGCCACTTGGCGGGGCAGACCTGGTCGGGGTTGGCAGCCACGTACTGGGCGGCCTGAACCTTGCGCAGGAGTTCGGAAGCGTCACGACCGATGCCACCGTCGTGGTGTTCCATGATGACGATCTTGCCTTCGGGGTTGATCACGAACGTGCCGCGTTCGGCAAGACCATCCTTTTCGATCAGAACCTGGAAGTTGCGGGAGATCTGTTGCGTGGCGTCGCCGAGCATCGGGAACTTCACCTTGCCGACGGCCTTGGAGGATTCGTGCCAGGCCATGTGGGTGAAGTGAGTGTCGGTCGAGACCGCATAGATTTCAACGCCGAGCTTCTTGAACTCTTCGTAGTGGTCGGCCAGGTCTTCGAGTTCGGTCGGGCAGACGAACGTGAAGTCGGCGGGGTAGAAGAAGACGACGGACCAGTGGCCCTTGAGATCGGCGTCGGTGACCTTGATGAAGTCGCCGTTGCAGAAGGCTTCGGTCGAGAACGGGAGGATTTCGGTGGTGAGCAGAGACATCATGAACTCCTTGCCTCAGTGAGGCGTCTCAAAAAACAGTGGAGGCATGATAGCATAAAGATTATTGGTACTGCGGGATTCTAAGTAAAAAACTATTGCTTGGGCGCCAATAAAAAATACCTTTCGACATGACGGGTGTCGTCAGCGGAAACGGTCCTTGATCCGGCGGCGGAGGTTCGGCGCGAGTCGTTCGAGTGCGTCGAGCGTGGTGAAGATGGAGGTGCGACCGCGGTGTGAGAGCTCGCGAAAGCGTGCGAGCAGTTCGTTCTCTTCGGCCACGGCAAGGTGGCGCTCTGCGGTGAGGATGTAAAGAATGTCGAAACCGCAGGCGACCAGGCGCGGCATGCGGTAGATGCCCGGATCGGCTTCACCCGCCTCGATGTCGACATAGACGTCGAGCGGAACCCCGAGGAGCTGAGCGATTTGACGTTCGGAATAGCCGAGGCGACGACGCTCCTCGGCAAGGCGCGCGCCGATGTTCTGACGTTGCTTGGCGAGAGTTGTGGTCATGGAGAGGCGGGGCACCCGCGAGCGGGCGCCCCGAAAGAGATCAGACGTTGAAGAGGAAGTTCATGACGTCGCCGTCCTGAACGATGTAGTCTTTGCCTTCCGCGCGCATCTTGCCCGCTTCCTGAGCGCCCTTTTCGCCCTTGAACGCGATGAAGTCGTCGAAAGAGATCGTCTGGGCGCGGATGAAACCGCGCTCGAAGTCGGTGTGGATGACACCGGCAGCCTGAGGCGCCGTGTCGCCCTTGTGAATTGTCCAGGCGCGCACTTCCTTCACGCCCGCCGTGAAGTAGGTCTGCAGGCCGAGCAGGTCGTAGCCCGCGCGGATCACGCGGTCGAGCCCGGGTTCGGTCATGCCCATGTCTTCGAGGAACATCTGCTTGTCGTCCTCGTCGAGGTCGGCGATGTCGGCTTCGGTCTTGGCGCAAACTGCGACGACGGGGGCATGTTCTTCGGCGGCGTAGGCGCGAACGGCGTCAAGAAGCGGGTTGTTTTCGAAGCCGTGATCTTCGACGTTCGCCACGTACATGGCGGGCTTGGCGGTCAGGAGGAAGAGCGGACGAATGACGGCGAGCTCTTCGGGCGAAAGCTTCACGGTGCGCACGGCCTTGCCTTCGTTCAGTACGGGCTGAATCTTTTCGAGCACGAGCACGAGTTTGAGGGCTTCTTTGTCGCCGCCCGAGCGCGCCTGCTTCGAGTAGCGGTTCAGGGCCTTTTCGACGGTCGCGAGGTCGGCGAGCGCGAGCTCGGTGTTGATCACGTTGATGTCGTCAATGGGGTCGACCTTGCCCGAGACGTGTACGATGTTGTCGTCGTTGAAGCAACGCACGATGTGGGCGATGGCGTCGCACTCGCGGATGTTTGCGAGGAACTGATTGCCGAGGCCTTCGCCCTTGCTCGCGCCGGCGACGAGCCCGGCGATGTCGACGAATTCGACGGCGGCCGGAACGATGCGTTCGGGCTTCACGATTTCAGCGAGTGCCTTGAGACGGGGATCGGGCACTTCCACGATGCCGACGTTCGGTTCGATCGTGCAGAAGGGATAGTTTTCCGCAGCGATGCCCGCCTTGGTGAGAGCGTTGAAGATGGTCGACTTGCCGACGTTGGGCAGGCCGACGATGCCGCATTTGAGACCCATGGTGTACTTCTCTTTTTTGAAATGTCGAAGGGATGCCGTTCGCCGTCGATGGGTTCGACCGGCATCCGCGCACTGGTGTGCGAATTATAAAAAATCAGGACCGCTCAGGACTCCGAGCGCTTTGCGGGAATGCGATCGAGCTCTTCTTCGGAGAAAAGGACGAAGCCGTTTTTCGCCAGGAGTGCGGCTGCGATGCCTTGTCCGGGGACGAGCGTACGCGTGTGCGAGCCGTCGTAGATACCTGCGGGACTGCACGCAGGACTGCGTGCTTTCAGAAGGGCAAAAGGCGCGTTTGCGGCCTTGGCGGTCTTGAGCGCTTTGCGGGCGCCGCGCAGATACTGCGCCGTCACGTCCGTTCCGGTGCGGTCGACCACCTCGCCTTCGTGTGCGAGCACGGCGTGGCCGTCCGAGCCCGGGGCCATGATTTCGGCGGGTTCGCGCGGGCAGGGGAGTCCTCCCTCCATCTCGGGGCAGATTGTCACGATATCGTCCTTGGTCCACCCCTTGGCTTCGAGCTTTTCGAGAATCGAGGGACGCGACTCGCCGTCGTAGCGGCAGGTGTAGCCGAGGAGGCAGCGGGAGACGATGATGCGGTCGCCCTTGACCTTCGGGTCGGCCGGCGCGGACGCGGATCGTGCGGCTTTTTGCTTTTCCTTCTGACCCGAGAAGGGAGCCAGCGTTCGCACGGCCTTCTCGATCGAGCCCCCGACGATGTCGCGGATCACGCCGAGCCCGGCGTCGATGCAGAGGGCGATCTTTTCGCGGTGTTCGGCCGAAGGGGCCGCAAGCACGAAGACGGCGACTTCCTGAACCAGGCCGAGTTTTTTCGGGTGTCCGATGCCGAGGCGCAGGCGCCAGAAATCGGGCGTCGAGAGCTGAGCGCTGATGTCCTTCAAGCCGTTGTGGCCGGCATTGCCGCCGCCGAGTTTGAGGCGCATGAGACCCGGTTCGATGTCCATTTCGTCGTGAACGACGAGGATTTCGTCCGGAAGGATCTTGTAGTAAAGCGCGAGGGCGACGACCGACCGCCCCGAGGCGTTCATATAGGTGGAGGGCTTGAGAAGCCACACCTCGCGACCGTCGAGGCTCAGGCGGCCGACTTCGCCCTGGAACTTCCGATCTTCGCTCATGCGTACGCCGAACTTGGCGGCGAGCGCGTCGACGAAGTGAAAGCCCGCGTTGTGGCGGGTATCAGCGTATTCGGCACCCGGGTTGCCGAGACCGACGATGAGTCGGATGGGTTTGCTCATGATGGGAGTGCTCTGCTCGGGGATGAGGGAAAAACTCAGCGGCGAGGACCGCGACCGTTGCGTTCGAATCGGTCGAAGCGCCCGCTACCGCGGCGCTCGCCGTGTTCGTTGCGGTCGTAGCGATCGTTGCGTTCGGTTCGGTCGGCACGCTCGCCGCGATCCGAACGGTCCGTGCGGCCCGAACGTTCGTCGCGGTGGCGCGGTTCGTCGAACTTAACGAGTACGTTGCGGCCTTTGTAGCGCACACCCTGCATGGCTTCGACCACGCGTTCTGCCACGGCCTCTTCGACTTCGACGAGCGTGAAGCGGTCCGAGATGTCGATCGCGCCGATCGAACGGGAGTGGATGCCCGATTCGTTGGCAAAGGCGCCGACGATGTCGCCCGGACGCACGCCGACGTCGCGGCCGGCACCGAAGAAGATGCGCTTCATGCCGGCTTCGGGGCCGGCCGAGCGCTCGCGGCGCTCGCGTCCGTTGCGTTCGGTCCGTTCGCTGCGTTCGCCCCGATCGCGCTTGGGACGTTCGAAGGGCGAGAACGCGGGAATGTCGGTGTCGTCGTCCACGCCGCCTTCGCTTTCGAGTGCAAGACGGATGGCGGCGGCCGCCACGTCGAACGGATCGTGCTCTTCGCAGAGCGACTCTACGACGACGCGGAAGCGCTCGAGGTCGTCCTTGCGGAGCACTTCTTCGACGGAGCCGCGCACGACTTCAAGACGGTGCGCGCGCACGTCGGTGGCGGAGGGTACGGAACGGATTTCGATGCGGCTCTTCGTGATACGTTCGATCGCGCGCAGATGACGGTGTTCGCGCGGTTCGAGCAGCGTGATGGCGGTACCCGTGCGGCCAGCGCGGCCCGTACGGCCGATGCGGTGCACGTACGTGTCGTAGGAGGCGGGGATGCCGAAGTTGACGACGTGCGTGAGGTTTTCGAGGTCGATACCGCGGGCGGCAACGTCGGTGGCGACGATCACGTCGACCTGACCGGCACGGGCGCGCTTCATTACGCGGTCGCGCGTGGGCTGATCGAGCCCGCCGTGCAAGGCTTCGACGCCCCAGCCGCGTGCGCGTAGCGCTTCGGTGAGTTCGTCCACTTCCGTGCGGGTGCGCGTGAAGATGATGGCGAGTTCAGGTCCTTCAAGGTCGAGAATGCGACCGAGCGCGGGCAGGCGGTAGTTGTGGCCCACCACGTACGCGATCTGCGGCACGCGGGGCGCTTCGCCGTCGGCCGTTTCTTCACGGGCGATCTGGATGCGCACGGGGTCTTTGAGGTGTTCTTCGGCGATGCGGGCGATGCGGGGCGCGAGCGTAGCGGAAAAGAGCGCCGTTTGCACCGTTTCGGGCACGGCGTTGAAAATGGCGTCGAGCTCGTCGGCAAAGCCCAGATCAAGCATCTCGTCGGCTTCGTCGAGAACGACCGCTTTGAGTGCGGAGAGGTCGAGCGTTCCCTTGTTGATGTGGTCGAGTGCTCGGCCGGGCGTCGCGACGACGACGTGCGTGCCGCGTTTCAAGGCTCGGATCTGTCGACCGTACTCCTGTCCGCCGTAAATGGGCGTGACGATGATGCCCGCATTACGGCCGAAGTTGTGGAACGATTCGCTCACCTGCAGGCAGAGTTCGCGTGTCGGCGTGAGTACGAGGATCAGCGGAAGATCGGGTTCGGCGCCTACGACGTGGCGATCGAGCAGGGGAAGACCGAACGCGGCGGTTTTGCCCGTTCCGGTGGCGGCCTGACCGAGGACGTCGCGTCCTTCGAGCAGCGCGGGGATCGCTTCCTGTTGAATCGGGGTGGGTTCTTCGAAACCGAGCTGCGAGAGTGCGCTCACGATGTCATCGGAAAGACCAAGTTCGGAAAAAGTGGCCATGAAATGCTCTTAAAAAAACAATGTGCGGCCACGTGCGCCCGGAAACACCAAAGAAACGGTCGATACGGATCGAAAGCAAACGGGAGTAATGGCCTGGGGAGGAGCTCGTCGGTCGACGCGTGTCGGGCAACGAGGTCGGGAGGGCGGAGTCGGGCTCCGCGAGGGATTTGAAAAAAGCCCGCGGGAGAATGAACTCTGCGGGCTTTTTTCGAGTTCTCCGACGAGGGAGATTACTTGGCTTCGGCCGCAGCGGGGGCTTCGGCAGCGTCGGCGCCTTCAGCGGCGGTCACTTCTTCTTCGACCGGGGCGATCACGGAGGCGACCACGACATCGGTGACGACTTCAACGCCGGCGGGAACCGCGAGTTCCTTCGAGTGGAGCGTCATGCCGGATTCCATCTTGGAGAGGTCGACGGCGATGAATTCGGGAAGTTCGCGCGGGAGGCACTGAACTTCAACGTAAGAAACCGTGTGGCTGATGATGGCCTTGTCCACCTTGACGGCGGGGCTTTCTTCGGCGCCCGAGAAGTGCAGGGGCACGCGCATCGTGACCTTTTCGTCAGCGGCGATGCGCTGGAAGTCGATGTGCATGACCTGGGGCTTGTAGGGGTGCATCTGGAAGGCGCGGAGAACGACGAGTTCTTCCTTGCCGTCGAGTTCCATCGTCAGGATCGAAGCGTGGAACTTTTCCTTACGCAGAGCGTAAAAGATCGGATTGTGTTCGAGCTCGATCGGCGTAGCGGGTTCGTGGCCGCCGTAGACGATGCCGGGCAGCTTGTCCGCACGGCGCAGACGGCGGCTCGCACTCGTACCTTGCGCCTTACGCGTGGTGGCGATGACTTTCATGGGTAACTCCTAATGGATGGTAGTAATAAAGTGTCCCGCAATCGCGACCAATTGCGGGACGCGGAAAAAACGGTTATTCCGTGAAGAGCGAGCTCACGGAATCTTCGCGGGCGATGCGCGAGAGCGTCTCGCCGATGATCGCGGCGCAGGAAACCTGGCGGATCTTCGGGCAGGCCGCGGCGGCGGCCGAAAGCGGAATCGTATCCGTAACGACGAGTTCGTCGAGGGCGGAATTCGTGATGCGCTCAATGGCGGCACCCGAGAGAACGGGGTGCGTGATGTAGGCGACGACGGCTTTGGCGCCGCGTTCCTTGAGCGCGCCGGCGGCGTTGCAGAGCGTGCCGGCCGTATCGACGATATCGTCGGTGATGACGCAGGTGCGGCCCTTGACTTCGCCGATGATGTTCATGATTTCGGCCACGTTGGCACGGGGACGGCGCTTGTCGATGATGGCGAGGTCCACTTCGAGGGCTTTGGCCATGGCACGGGCGCGAACCACGCCGCCCACGTCGGGCGAAACGACCATGAGGTCTTCGTAGTTGCGGTTGACAAGGTCGTTGAGCAGAACGGGCGTGGCGTAGATGTTGTCGACGGGGATGTCGAAGAAGCCTTGAATCTGGTCGGCGTGCAGATCCATCGTGAGGACGCGGTCGACGCCGACGGACTGGAGCATGTTGGCCACAACCTTGGCAGAAATCGCCACGCGGGTCGAGCGGGGACGGCGGTCCTGACGGGCATACCCGTAGTAGGGGATGGCGGCGGTGACACGGCGGGCGGAAGCGCGCTTCAGAGCGTCAACCATGATCATGAGTTCCATCAGGTTGTCGTTCGTCGGAGCACAGGTGCTCTGCAGGATGAACACGTCCTTGCCGCGCACGTTGTCAAGGAGCTGGACCATCACTTCGCCGTCGCTGAAGCGGGTGACCGTAGCCTTGCCGAGAGGAATGTTGAGGTACTGAGTAACGGCCTGAGCAAGCTTGGGATTGGCATTGCCCGAGAAGACCATCATACTATCCGGAACCATGGGGACCATGACGCGCTCTTTGGTAGTGGCGGGGGCTTTCGCCCTCAGGGGTTAACGGCGGCACCCGTATTTCGGACGGTGTCCGAAACGAAGCACCCACGCAAAAATCTAACGCAAAGAGAGGCATTCTGTAACGGAAAGCCTCTCTTTTTCTTGAAGACATTCGGGATGAGTGTGGCAGGGGTAGAAGGATTCGAACCTTCGAATGCCGGAATCAAAATCCGGTGCCTTAGGCCGCTTGGCGATACCCCTATCACAATCCATTTATTCGGTGAGCCATGAAGCCAGAGGATGGACCGGCAGGCTTCGAACCCGGAATTCCAGCCACCCTTCGGATAGGTTCAGCGAGCGCTTGGGAGCGCCTTCCGGCTCGACGGCGAAGACGGTACTTCCCGAGCCCGTCATGCGCGGCTCAAAGCCGGAATCGGAGAGCATCCGCAGTGCTTCCTGCACGGCGGGCTCGATCCGAGCGGCCACTGGCTCCAGGTCGTTGTGGCCGGGGAGAGCCGGCCAGCGGTTCCGGATGGAGTCGGAAAAGACCGCTATTTTGCGTGTTTCCGTAGACCGTGTCAAGTCGGGGGCCGAAAAAATCTTACCCGTGGATACGCCCCGGCCGGGCCAGATCAGTCGAAACCGGGCGTCGGGAAGATCCATGGGCAGAAGCCTTTCGCCGATGCCTTCCGCAAAGGCGTTCCGGCCGAAAAGGAAAAAGGGAACGTCGGCTCCGAGCTCGACGCCGAGCGTCATCAGTTCGGTTCGAGTGAGTCGCAGGTTCCAGAGGCGGTTGAGCCCGATCAGAACGGTGGCGGCGTCGGAACTGCCGCCGCCGAGTCCGGCCCCGACGGGGATGCGCTTTTCGAGTCGGATCCGGACGCCCGCGTCGATGCGGAAGCGTTCCTTGAGGAGGCGGGCCGCCCGTACGCAGAGGTCGTCCTCGGCGGGGCCCGTGAGGTCGCCTTCGCGCTCGACTTTCCCCGAGGGGCACAGCGCGAGATCGACCGTATCGGCCAGATCGATCAGCGTGAAGATCGACTGCAGGAGGTGCTTGCCGTCGGGACGACGGCCCGTCACGTGCAGAAAGAGATTCAATTTGGCGGGGGCCGGGAGACCCAGACAGGCTTCAGTCATCGAGCGTTACCGTAAGCGTGATGCGGGGAGAACCCGAGAGTCGGAGAAAGCGCACCGTTCGGGCGGAACCCTCCGGGCGGCGGGCGCGGATTCGAGCTTCCCATTCGCCCGTCGTCAGCCGATCGCTCCCGGTCGGTGCGGTGAGTACGTCAAAGAGCTCCCGAACGGGAAGGGTGAAGCCGAGTACATTCAAAAGCAGTTCGTCGAGGTCTTTGCCCTCGGCGACGGTATTCTCGACTCCGCGGCTGAGCTTCGCGCCCGAGGCGTCGACGTCGATGCGTGCGAGCACGCCCGCGAGCGGAGTCAGAAGGTCGAGCCGCAGATCGGGAGCTGCGTCGCCTAGCTCTCTTACCGTCAGTCGAAAGCGCCCTGTTTGGTTCTCGGTTTTTCCGGGGGCGGAGACGGAAAGCGCGAAGCGTCCCGCGAAGACGCGTCGGTCGGCGGGCGTCGTCGCGCATCCCGAGAGGAGAGCGATACTCCCGAGTCCGAGACCTCCGAGGAGTCTCACGAGCGTTCGGCGCTTCACGGGCGAGCTCCCTCGGTGCGTTCGACCGTGTTCTTTTCCGTCTTCGAGGGTTCGGCCGCCGGGGGAAGCGCGAGCGCCCTGCGTGCGGCGAGCGCTTCGAACTCGGACGTGAGTCCGGAGCGTTCGATCGCCTCGGCGAGCACCTTCTCGGCGTCCTCGCGCCGGTTGAGCGCGCAGAGAATGTCGACGAGATGTGCGGCTACTTCGGCATCGTAGAGTTTTTTAAGCGAGGCGTTCGTAAACTCGTACGCGGCCTTGAAGCGACCCTCGCGGTAGGCAAGCCACCCCATCGAGTCGAGGATGTACGGATCGAGAGGCGCGGCCTTGAAGGCGACATCAAGGTGCCGGCGTGCTTCGGCGAGATCCCGGTTTTCTTCGGCGAGCAGGTAGCCGAGCGCATTGTTTGCCTGCACGTGCTGCGGGTTCATGTCGAGGAGCTGTCGCAGGAACGCTTCCGAGTCGCTCCGTTCGCCGACGGTCTCGGCGGCCATGGCAGCATCGTAGAGAATCTCGGTGTCGGTCGGGTGTTGATCGACCGCCTCCTTCAAAAGGATGTACGCTTCGCGGTTGCGACCGTTCTCAAGGAGCAGCTTCGACTCGGCCGAATAAAGGATCGCCGTGTCGAGGGGCAGCGTCTTGCGGCCTTCTTCGAGAATCCGACAGGCCTCGTCTAGGCGGCCGAGATCGGCCGTTGCGATCGCTTCGCGAACGCGGGCCTGTCCCGCATAGGGGCCGTCCGTGAGTTCGTGCCAGTACTTTGCCGCACGCTCGAGCGCCTTTTGTTCGAGCGCCGCGTTGCCGAGGAGCAACCAGACGTCGTGGTGCGAGAGATCGATTTCGGAGTTCGTTTCGCGCAGCGCTTCGACGTAGGCGAGAAGGTGCTTTTCTGCGCGGGGCGCGTCGCTCAGATCCGCGGCGATTTGCCCGGCGTTGTAAAAGACGCTTGCGTCGTCGCCCGCGTGCTTCACCGCAAGGTCGGTTTCGCGAAGTGCCAGGTCTTTGTTGCCGAGTCGGGCTTCAACACGGGCAAGAACCAAGCGGATTCGGGCTTCGTTCGGGTGGCGCTTGAGGAAGGTCTTAAGCATGCGGTGCGTGCCCTCGGGGTCGACGCTCCAGCAGACGTCGGCCGCTTCGCCGACGATCGAAGCGTCAGCGGGCTTGGACTTTTGGGCGGCGCGCGCAAGACGGCAGGCCCGATCGCCCTCGCCCGCGGTCTTCAGGAGGAGTGCGTAACCGAGTCGGCTTTCGGCGTCGGTGCGCTTTTGCGCATAGGGTTTGACGGACTCGGCGAAAAAGCGCGCATCGCTCGGGCGCGAGCGGGAAAAGAGGCGCGAGACGCGTCCCACCCATGCGTCGTCCGAGCGGGGTTTGACGGTGTCGCCCGTCGCGGACTTTTCGTTTTTGCGTGCGGCTTTGGCCTTATCGAGTGCGGCGAGTCCCTTCTCAAGTGCGGCGCGGTCCCCTTTCTCGACGGCGTCCGCGAAGATCGTCTGCCAGGCCATTTCGCTCGTCGGTTCAAGTTCCGTCCAGAAGCGGGCGACGGCGACGAGTCGGTTCGAGTCGCGTGTCGCGAGGGCCGCCTGCCAGGCCATTTCGGCGATTTCGGGGTTTTTCTCGCGATAGGCGGCTGACAACAAAACGCTTGCCGCAAAATCGACATCTTTGCGATGATAGGCAATTCCGCCGGCGACGAGCTCGTAGAGCGTCGAGTCGGGGCGCGTGACGGGCGGGTGCCCGGCGGGCATCGCCGGAGCCTCCGTCGACATAAAGCTCTTCGACGAGGGAATCTCGGGGTGACCTGGGGGCAATTCGAAGGCGCAAAGCGTCTGGGCGGCAAAGAGCGCGGCTAGGGTCGCGGTGACGGAACGAAAAGAGGGCGCCGGCATGGTCCATCGCAAGAGTGGTGACAAAAGTTCTTCCATTCTATCGGCACGGAGCCCGAGGGCGGGCCGTGTCGGGCCTGGGAGCGTAACGCGAGGTTAACCGCGCCCCGCAACGGGGTGTTGGAAAGGATGTTGAGGTGATGGAAAGCAAGCAGTCAACGGTCGACGCCGTCTTTGCCGAACGATTGACGGCCTGGCAACGCGTCCACGGTCGGCACGATCTGCCGTGGCAGCGGACGAACCGGCCGTACGAGCGCTGGGTGTCGGAAATCATGTTGCAACAGACGCAGGTAGCCACGGTGGTCCCCTATTTCGAGCGCTTCATGGAGCGCTTCCCGACGGTGGACGATTTGGCACGGGCCGACGAAGACGAAGTCCTTCGCTACTGGGCGGGACTCGGCTACTACAGTCGCGGGCGCAACCTTCGACGGGCCGCCTGCGAGGTGCTCGAGCGTTTCGACGGCGTGATGCCCGAAAGGTTCGACGATTTGGTGTCGTTGCCCGGGATCGGCGAAAGCACGGCTGCGGCCGTGAGCGCTTTTGCGTGCGGCGAGCGCCGCGCAATGACGGACGGCAATGCCAAACGGGTGGTGGCCCGCGTCTATGCGATCGAGGGAGCGGTCGGTTCGTCCGCCTTCGAACGGGCGGTGAAGGCGAAGTGCCTGGAGATTTTGCCCGCCGAAGCCGATATGGCCGACTACACGCAGGGCCTGATGGATTTGGGGGCAATGCTTTGCCGACGACGCAAACCCGCGTGCGGCGCGTGCCCGCTCGAAGATCTGTGTGCCGCACGCGCCGCGGGGCGCGAGGAGAGTTTCCCCGAGCCGAAAAAAAACTCGCCCAAAGCGTGCCGCCGTGTGGCGATGGCGTTTGCAGAATCGGACGAAGGCTTGTGGCTGGCTCGTCGGACGGGCAACGAAGGAGCGGAAACGGGCGGCGTCTGGAAGGGATTGTGGACGCCTCCGATGGCGGTCGACGCCGAGGCGCCCCACGCCGAACTGTGGGCCCGGCTCGAAAGTGCTTTGGCGCTGTCGGCGCCCTTGGCAGGCGCCGATATGCGGCATCTCCTCTCGCATCGGGAGCTCCTGATCGAGGCGCGTCTTTACCGGTCGACGCCCGAGGCGATCGAGCGGCTTCGCGCTGCGGGATTCACGCCGCACGCCGAGGGGAAAAGTATGCCCGGGCGCCCCGCGCCCGTAGTTCGACTTCTTGAAGCACTGAAGCGGCCGTCGCTCTTTTGATGTCGGCCGCGGGTTCCTTGTGTTCGGGCGGCGTTTCAGAGACTCTGGCGGGCCCGTTCGGGGTTGAGAAGTGCGTTTTGCTCAATCACGCGATGGCGCACGATGGCGTTGAAGCGCTTCGCCAGCGTTTCCGCCACATACACCGAGCGGTGTTGCCCGCCCGTGCAGCCGATGCAAACCGTGAGGTAGTGGCGGTTTTGTGCCCGGTAGGCAGGGAGCCAGGTTTCAAGAAACCGCGCGATGTCGTCCACCATCCGTGCGACGAGGGGCGAGTCGGCGAGAAAATCGCTCACCGGCTGGTCGCGTCCCGTGAGCGGTCGAAGCTCGGGGGTGTAGTAGGGATTCGGCAGACAGCGCACGTCGAAGACCAGGTCGGCGACGCCCGGTACGCCGTATTTGAAGGCGAAGGACTCGAAGGCGAGCGTCATGTCGGATTCGGGCTGATCGACGAACTGTCGCACCCAACGGCGCAACTGCGCGGGTAAAAGCCCCGTGGTGTCCAAGACGCAGGCATGCCGGCACACGGGCTCTAGGAGCATGCGTTCGCGCTCGATCGCCTCCTGGAGCGTCACTTCTTCGGAGTGGGCTCGCGCGTGCGTCGAGAGCGGATGGCGACGGCGCGTTTCCGAGAAGCGCCGTGTGATCTCCAGAGTGGATGCCGTGAGGTAGAGAATTCGTACGTCGAACCCTTCGGCGCGAAGCGTCTTGAGCGACGCGAGCGTGCTGTCGAACGTGGCGTGCGAGCGTGCGTCGATCGCCACCGCAGCCATTTTCGTTTCCGATCGGGCCAGGGTGCGCGTTACGGGAAGCAGAAATTCCGCCGGGAGATTGTCGATGCAGTAGTAACCGCAGTCTTCGAGCTGTCGGATGGCGATGGATTTGCCGCCTCCCGAAAGGCCGGTAACGAGAATAAGCTTCATCGATCTTCGGCGCGCGACGCTCGGATTTCTTGCCCGGGAGGCGCGCCCCTCCTATATCAATGTCAATCGTCGGTTCGGGGCGTTTCGTCGTTCACGTCCTCGTTTTCGGAGAGGGCGTCGGCTGCTTCCGCGGAGGCGTGCAGGTCGGCGGGCGGCTCCCAAGCGTGTAGCAGTTCGCAAACGGCTACGTCGTCCGCCGCGTCGAGAAGCGCCTGTCGCATCGGCTTCTGGGAAAGAAGGCACGCGATTTCGCGCAACACGCCGAGGTAGTCCTTTTCGTCGTTTTCGGGGACGAGCAGACAGAAAAAGAGTCGGACGCCGCGGCCGTCGGGACTGTCGAGGCTGACGGGTTCCGCCGTTCTCAGAAACACGAGAGCGGGCTCCTCAAGCTCGGGCAACCGTCCGTGGGGCAACGCGCAACCCGCGCCCACACAGGTCGAGCCGAGACGTTCGCGGGCGATGAGCGCGTCGAAGACTTCCGAGTGTGAAATGCCGTAGGCCACTTCGAAAAGCGCGCTGGCTTCTTCGAAGAGTCGTTTTCGACTGGCGGCCGAAACGTCGAGGCGGACGGTCTGAAGGGTGATGTAGGAAGAAAAACGGTTCATGGGGCGATGATGCGCGGTTTTGCAACGCCACCGCGCGGATTGGCTGAGGGGGCGCCGTCCTCCCGTCGGACGACGCTTCTGAAGTCTAGCGGGATTGTTGCGAAACTGCAGGCTTTGCGTAGGACGCCCCGGTTACTCGGACGTTTTGCTACGTCGCAGACGCGTGGAGGGGATGCCGGCCTTTTCCCGGTATTTCGCAATCGTGCGGCGGGATACGACATAACCGCGCTCGGCGAGCTGCAGGGCGATGTCCCGGTCGGCGACGGGGCGGGCGGGATCTTCGGCGGCCACGAGTGCGCGGATTTCATCGAGAATGCGGGCGCTCGAGAGACCTTCGTTGCCGCCCAGGGCGTCCGACGTCTCGCCGACCGCGCTCGAAAAGAGGGCCTTGAGTTCCACCGTGCCCGAGGGGCCCTGGAGGTACTTCCCGGAGGTCGTTCGCGAGACGGTGGATTCGGAAAGATCAAGCGCCTCGGCAACGTCCTTTTGACGCAACGGCCGCAATGCGGCGGGACCCTCCTCGAAAAACGCCTGTTGTCGTTCGACGAGAAATTCTGCGATGCGCATAAGCGTGTTCGTCCGTGCGTCGAGAGCCTGCAGAAAACGTCGAGCTTCGTCGAGGTAGGGTTTGAGCTCGGTACTGTCGACGGCCCGGCGTTCGTGGGCGAGATCGGAGAATCGAACGTTCGGCCGGGCGTTCGGATTGACGAACGCCCGCCAGCGGTTGTTGACGCGGCGCACGACGAGATCGGGAAGTACGTATCGGGTCGCCTCGACGTCGAACGTCACTGGTCGCGGGTTGAGTTCTCGCAGGACGGCGAGCGCTTTCTCGAGAAGTCCGGCATCGTTCGAGGCGCACTTGAGGAGCGTTTTCCGGTCGGCGCGCGCCAGGTCGCCGAGGTGCTCCCGCAGGAGCGTGACGAGCAGACGGGCTGCGGGCTCGTCGACATCGCCCGTCTCAAGGCGGCGTCGCACCTGTTCCACGAGTCCTTCGGTGAGCGACGGTTGTGCGATGCCGGCGGGCTCCAGACTCTGCAACGCACCAAGCGCCCGCTTCCACTCGACGGACGGGGCATCGACAACGGATCGGTATTGGTCGGCCACGACGTCGAGCGACACGGTGAGAAGACCGTTCTCGTCGAGCTCTTCGACCAGACAGCGAATGCAGGAACGCTCCCGGTCACTCAGATCGAGTTCGAGTGCTTCGCTCAACAGCGAGGCTCGCACCGACTCGGGCGCGACGAGCCCCTCGAGCGGATCGGCACCCTCGTACGCGGCGCCCGTCCCCCACGTGGCGTACATGCCTTCAAGGGGCGCCCCTTCGGGGAGGCCCCCCTCGGGGACGTCGCAGGACGGTTCGTCGGAATGTTCGGGTGCTTCCGGGGCGGCGTTCTCGGCTTCGAGGAACGGATTTTGCGCAACGAGCAGGTCTGTTTCCGCCATGAGTTCGACCGACGTCATCTGAAGGAGCTTCAACGACGCCTGTTGCGCGGCGGACAGCACGGTCGAAAGCTGTTGCGACTGGCGGACCTCAAGCAAGGCAGACATGGCGGGACAAGATCACATCTGGAAATTGTCGCCGAGGTAGAACGCACGCACGTCGGGGTTGCTGATGATGTCGCCCGGCGATCCCGAGGCCAGCACCCGCCCTTCGTTGATGATGTACGCGTGGTCGCAGATGGCGAGTGTTTCGCGCACGTTGTGGTCCGTAATGAGCACGCCGATGTTGCGGTCGCGCAGGAATCGGACGATGCGCTGAATTTCAATGACGGCAATGGGGTCCACGCCCGCAAACGGTTCGTCGAGCAGAATGAAGCGGGGATTGGCCGCAAGCGCTCGGGCGATTTCGGTGCGGCGTCGTTCGCCCCCGGAAAGCGAGAGCGCCATGCTCGTGCGAATGTGTTGGATTTGCAGTTCGTCGAGGAGTTGCTCGAGACGCTCTTCGATGACGGCGTTCTTCAGGGGCGCGCCGTTCTCGTCGGTTTGTAGCTCCAGGATGGCGCGGATGTTGTCTTCGACCGTGAGCTTGCGGAAAACGCTCGCTTCCTGCGGCAGGTACGAAAGCCCGAGACGGGCGCGGCGGTAGATCGGCAGGTGCGCGATCGAGTTGCCGTCAAGTTCGATCGTGCCAGAATCGGCTACGACAAGCCCTACAACCATGTAGAAGGTCGTGGTTTTGCCCGCACCGTTCGGACCGAGTAGCCCGACGACTTCGCCCGATTTCACGGAGAGATCGACCCCTTTGACCACTTGGCGCGAGCCGTAATGTTTTTTGAGTCCCTTGGCTTCAAGCGTATGGACGTGTTCGTGCAGGTGACCCTGCTGAAGGTTGGAGTTCACGGCAAGTCGTTCCTCGTGGGGCGATCAGGGCTGTTCGGGTTGGACGGAGAGTTTCGTCGAATTCTTGAGTTGCGCGGAGGGGCGGTCGACTTCGGTGCCCGAGTCTTTCGTGCGCGGGGCGATGATAGTGCTCACGCGTTGGCGCTTTCCGCCGACGACGCCGCCCTCAACGGTGGAGCGGGCGTTTCGAAGGTCGTAGACGATTTTCTCGCCACGGGTGAGATCCTTTTCGACACCGCTTTCCGTGCGGGAGAGCTTGGCTTGCCCGGTAAGCGTGATTGTGTCGCGCTCTTCGTCGTAGACGATGGTCGCGGCTTCGGCATGGACCCATTCGTCGGGGCCGACCGAGCCTTTCGGATCGCGTTGCTGACGGAACTTTGCGGGTCCTCCCGTGATCGTGGCCTGACGGTAACCCTTCGGCGTCAGACGCAGTTCGAGGTTGGTGCCCTGCAGGTGCATCGATCCCTGCGAAACGACGACGTTTCCGGAATAAACGGCCGTCTGTTTGACTTCGTCGCCGTTGAAGCGGTCGGCAGTAACTTCAATCGGTTGTTCGCGGTCGCTCGAAAGTGCAAAGGCCGGAGCGACGACCAGAGCGCAGAGCGAGGCACAGAGAATGGAGCGCATGATCAGGGACGGAGTTCCGTAGGTTGCTGGAAGTTTTGCGGGTGCAGGACCGTGCGAACGCGGTCGCGCAATTCGAGCGTGTGTCCGACGTTATCGTACACCATGCCTTTGGCGGCCTCGGTCGTATCGTTTCCGCGGCGCATGAAGACCGGAAGGACGGATTCGAATCGGTACGTGTCGAGGTATCCCTTCACGGCTTCCGTTTGCAAAAAGAGGTCGGGTTCTTGGGGACCGGCCGCGCGAGTGAGCGTCACGGCGCCCGACAAGTCGACCGTTTCCAGGCCGTCGTCGCTCCAGGCTTCACGCGCCGAGAGCGCGAGCTGCAACTCCGACGGATCGAGCGTGACGAAGCGCACCGCCTGAGCACGCATGCGTTCGTCGGAAAAGTGAGCGACGTCCTCGGCGAATAGCCGGCGATCGGCCGTACCAGTTTCGTCGAAGTCGGTGAGCGTGACGTTGTGCGCGGTGAAATCCGGGCTCGATTCGCTCGGGATGTACTTGAGGCCGGCGATTTCAACCTGAATCGAGTAGTAATAACTCGCGGCCACGAGCACGAAGAGAATCGCCGAGCCGATGATCGCCGTGACGCGTTCCCGCAGAATGAGTCGACGGTGCGCCATGACTCAGCGTCCCTCGTAAAACACGTCTCGAACGAGTGCGTCCCAGCCGCCGCGGCTCTTGACGATGAGTTCGGCCAGAGCGCGCACGGCGCCGTGCCCACCCGGGGCGGGCGCACGCCAGTCGACGTCGAGTTCGGGATTGCCGTCGGCGGGCGTTGCGGCGAGGCCCGCGCGCGAGAGAAGCGGCGCGTCGGGCAGGTCGTCGCCCATGTAGGCGACTTCGTTGTCGGAAATGCCGAGTCGGGCGAGGAGGTCCTCGTAGGCCGGTACCTTGTAGCGCTGTCCTTGAAGGACGTGCTCGATGCCGAGCTCCCGGGCGCGTTCCGCGACGATGGTCGAGGTACGACCCGTCAGGATGGCGACTTCAACTCCGATTTTCTGCAGGAGCCTGATGCCGAGACCGTCCCGGACGTTGAAGGACTTGAAGAGCTCCCCGTTGCCCGAGATGTTGATGGAGCCGTCCGTAAGGACGCCGTCCACATCGAGCACGAGAAGACGAATGCGGCGGGCACGTTCTTCGAGAGTCATCAGATCACCTTGGCTTCCATGAGGTCGTGCATGTGCAGGGCCCCGATGAGGCGCCCGTTCTCGTCCGTGACGAGAAGCTGATTGCACTGATAGGTCTCAAGTCGTTGGACGGCGCTCGCGGCTAGTTCGCGCGCGCCAATGGTGTGGGGCGTGCGTGTCATGACGTCGGCGATGCGCAACTCGCGGATGTCACCCACGCGTTCGATGAGACGTCGCAGGTCGCCTTCCGTGAAGATGCCGAGCAACTTGCCGTCGTGATCGACCACGGCGGTCATGCCGATGTGCTTGCGCGTAATTTCGCGAACGGCGTCCAGAACCGTTACATCCGCCTCGATGCTCGGAACGGCGTCGCCCGAGCGCATGATGTCTTCGACGTGGATGAGGAGACGGCGGCCGAGCGCTCCGCCCGGATGGCTACGGGCGAAGTCTTCCTTGCTGAAGCCCTTGGCCGAGAGACAGGCCACGGCGAGCGCATCGCCGAGGGCGAGCGTCGTCGTGGTCGAAGCGGTCGGGGCGAGGTTGAGCGGGCAGGCTTCACGCTCGACGTGGCAGTTGATGTGAGCGTCTGCGTGACGCGCCAGGCTCGAGGCAGGATTACCCGTCATGGCGATCAGTCGGGCGCCGACGCGCTTGATGGAGGGAACGACCGTCAGGAGTTCGTTTGTTTCGCCCGAATACGAAATGCCGAGCACGACGTCGTCGGCCGTGATCATGCCGAGGTCGCCGTGAGCGGCTTCGGCGGCGTGCACGAAGAAGGCGGGCGTACCCGTCGAGGCGAACGTCGCCGCGAGCTTGCGTCCGATATGGCCCGACTTGCCGACGCCCGAGACGACCAGACGACCGCGAATGTTGAGAATGAGCTCGACGGCACGGACGAAGTCGTCCGTGTTGCCGAGCGCTTCTTCAGCCGTCAAAAGGGCTTGAGCTTCGTGGTTCAGCACGTCGCGACCGAGCGCAAGGGTGGCGGCGGGATCGAATCGGAGAGTCATTGTGAAACCTGAAAAAAGGGGGGGTGGGGAGTACGCCAATGATAACGGTTAAGGCCGCTCGGGGAGCGACTCGTTCGGTCGATGCGAAAACGCCTCCGGACGTCGGGCGTGCCGGAGGCGGTCCTTGTCGCGGGTTCCGTGGGATCAGTGCTGGAGAATCTTCGAGAGGAACTTCTGGGCGCGTTCGGAGTGGGGTTTGCCGAAGAACTCCTGAGCGGGAAGGTTTTCGATGATTTCACCCGCATCCATGAAGATCACGCGGTCGGCGACCTTGCGCGCGAAGCCCATTTCGTGCGTCACGACCATCATAGTCATGCCTTCCTTGGCGAGCTGAACCATCACGTCGAGCACTTCGTTGATCATTTCGGGGTCGAGCGCCGAGGTCGGTTCGTCAAAGAGCATGCAGATCGGATCCATGGCGAGCGCGCGGGCGATGGCCACGCGCTGTTGCTGGCCGCCGGAGAGCTGGCCGGGGAACTTGTCGGCGTGCTTGAGAAGGCCGACGCGATCGAGCAGCTTCAGACCGCGTTCGGTGGCTTCTTCGCGGTTGCGGCCGAGCACCTTCATCTGAGCGAGCACGAGGTTTTCGCGGATCGAGAGGTGCGGAAAGAGTTCGAAGTGCTGGAAAACCATGCCGACACGGCTGCGCAACTTGGGCAGGTCCGTCTTCGGGTCGCCCACGGAGATGCCATCGACGATGATCTCGCCCTTCTGGAAGGGTTCGAGTGCGTTGACGGTCTTGATGAGCGTGGATTTGCCGGAACCGGACGGGCCGCAAACAACGACGACTTCGCCCTTCTCGACCTCGACCGAGCAGTCCTTGAGGACCTGGAAGTTGCCGTACCACTTGCTGATGTTTTTGATTTCAATCATTGCCATGAGGGGGATCCTTGTTCTTGGGGGGAGGTAGGCGGGATTATCGAGTCGCAAGGTTGGTCTGCAGGCGACGAATGAGCAGAGACAACGAAAGCGAAACGGCCAAATAGCAAAGCGCCGCAAAAGAGTACATCAAAACGAGTTCACCGTCACGTTGTGCGATCTTCGAAACGGCACCGAGGAAGTCGTTGCCGCTGATGACGTACACGAGACTCGTGTCCTGAAAGAGAATGATGATCTGCGTCAGAAGCACGGGCAACATGTTGCGAACGGCCTGCGGCAGCACGACATAGCGCATCGTTTGCCCGTAGGAGAAGCCCAAACCCATGGCGGCGGCGAACTGTCCTTTTTTCACGGACTGGATGCCCGCACGCATGATTTCCGCGAAGTACGCGGCCTCGAAGAGAACGAAGGTGACGACGGCCGTCATGTCGGGACCGATCATGACCGCGTGATCGAGCGCGAAGAGGAGCCGCAGAATTTCCGGCATGAGGAGGAAAAACCAGAAAAGCACCAGGACGAGCGGCACCGAGCGCATGAGGTCGACATAGAACTTCGCGGGTCGCGAGAGCCAGGAGCGGCTTGAAAGGCGGGCAAGCGCCAGGAGCGTGCCGAGCGTGAGCCCCCCTGCCGTCGTGACGGCGGTGAGTTCGAGCGTGTAGGCCGCGCCGGCCATCAGAAAGTCGGCCGATTCGGTGATGCTGGAAAAGTCGATGGTCATGGAGTCAACTCCCGGAAATCAGTTGCGGGCGGCAATGAAGCCGGGGACGGCGGTGCGGCGTTCGAGAAACGCCATGATGCGATTCACCGCGAGCGAAATGACGATGTAGAGGAAGGTCGCCCAGCAATAGGCGGCGAAGAACTGGAACGTGTTTTCGCCCATTTCGTTGGCGCGCATCGTGATGTCGGAAAGTCCGATCGTAATCACGATGGCGGTGTTCTTGACGAGGTTCATGGCTTCGCTCGTGAGCGGAGGCAACACGAGTCGCAGCGCCATCGGCAGGATCACGTAACGGTAGGCTTGCACGCGGGTGAGCCCGAGCGCGCGGGCCGCGTTTGGCAAACCCGGGGGAATCGAGCAGATTCCGGCACGAACCTGTTCGGCCACGCGCGAAGAGGTGAAGAGGCCGAGGCAGAGGAACGCGGAGAGAAACTGCGAGAGGACGGGGTCGTTGTTGATCATCCAGTCCTTGTACCAGGGGAGGAACTCCGGCACGACGAAGTACCAGATGAAGATCTGAACAAGGAGCGGAATGTTGCGAAAGAGCTCGATCCAGGCTTCGCACAGGCCGCGCACCGTGCGGTTCGGGCTTGTGCGCAACGTGCCGACGACGATCCCGACGACGAGCGCGAGCGTGAAAGCCGCAACGTGTAGACCGATCGTCCAGCCCGCACCTTCGAGGATGTAGAGCCACCACGGATCGTCCGACAGGAGCGAAGTTTCAAAAAGCGTTTCGAAGCCGATGTTGATGGCCATGAGACGAACTCCTTTGCACTCGCCCCCGCGGGGACGATCGGGTGTGCCCGCGCACGGTTCGTGCGGGGAAAAAAGAAAAAGCCGGAGGCGGTTTCAGGTTGTCGCTAGTCGGCCGCCTCCGGCAAATGACTGTCGGAAGCGTTAAATCCCCCGATCGCTCGGGTTGGCGAAGAGTTCCTTGGTGTAGGAATTCATCGGGAAGTTGAGATTGACGTTCTTCGGGGGAATGGGACGTTCGAACCAGGTCGTGTAGAGCTCGGCCAACTTGCCGGAAGTGATGAGGTTCGTCACGGTCCGATCAACGAGCGCCTTGAAGGCGGGATCGTCCTTGCGGAACATCGGCCCGTAGGGTTCGACCGAGAGCGACTCGTCGAGGATCATGAAGTCCTGCGGATTGTCGAGGTTGGCGATCTGACCCGCAAGGAGCACGTCGTCGATCACGAAGGCGTCGGCGCGGCGATTCGCCACGAGCTGCATGGCTTCGGCGAAGTCCTTCGTCATGAGAAGGCGAAAGCGCAGGCCGTTGGCCTTTTCGTATTTCTTCAGAAGTGCCACTGAGGTCGTACCAGAGGTGACCGCGATGTTCTTGCCGTTGAGATCTTTGAGCGAGCGGATGTTGCTCGACTTTGCGACGGCGGCCGTCACCTGGATGCCGAAGTAGTTCGTGCCGAAGGCGGCTTCGCGCTGACGCACGAGCGAATTCGTCGTGGAGCCGCATTCGATGTCGACCGTGCCGTTCTGAATGAGGGGAATGCGATTGGCCGACGTGACCGCCTGGTAGCGGATCTTGAGGTTGGGCATGTTGAGCTCGGCTTTCACGGCTTCGCCCACGGCGCGACAGACTTCGAACGCGTAACCCGCAGGCTTGCCGTCGGAGAGAAGGTAGGAGAAGGGCACGGAGCTCTCCCGATAGCCGATCGTGAGCGTGCCGCTTTCGCTCACCTTTTTGAGCGTCCCCGTCAGTTCTGCGGCGCCTGCAAGAGTCGAAGCGGAAAGAAGAGCGGCAAGAGCGAGCGTGGCGATGCGGGAGCGGATCATGATGACCTCCTGAGTGCGTCTGTCATAAATCGTGGGGTCGAATCCGTCCTAGGGACGCGAGGGACCTTGTTGTTATAAGGAGCAAGACCCGTGCCAAACATCGCGTCGACCGTGTAGGGGATGTAATAATGTATTGAAAATTAAGGATTTATTTTGAGAAATAAAGGGTTTTCCCTGATAAGGAACGAAAAACGGCGTCCCGAAAACGGGACGCCGTTTCAATACTGCGCGCACCATTAAGGTGCGTTCGGGTTGTTTGGGTTGCACCGAAGTAGTGCGCATTTTGCGTGAATCAGGCTTCGCCCGAACCGTCCGATCCTTCGGGACGGAAGACAGGTTTGCGACCTTCCGTGAAGGCCTTCAGAGCTTCGGCGGCTTCGGCCGAGCGAACGCGTCGCGCGTACGTTTCCTCTTCTTCGTCGGCAAGCGCTTCGATCTGACGGTCGCGCACAAGGCGCATGAGGCGCTTCGTTTCGGCGACCGCTTCCGGAGGCAGCACGGCAAGCCGCGCGGCTTTGGCTGCTACGGTCTGAGCCAGCTCGTCATCATCGATCACGGCAGTCACGAGGCGCATGGCGGCCGCTTCGTCGGCGGTGAGGGGTTCCGAGAGAAGGAGTTTTTCGGCGGCCTTCGGATAGCCCGCGGCACTCGTCATCACGTGCGCGACGCCGAATCGGGGCGTGCGCGCAAGCGCTACGGAGGGAATGCTGAAGAGGGCCTTCGTGCCCGCGTAGACCAGGTCGCAATAGAGGAGCATCGCGAACGCTTCCCCGACGGCCGGGCCCGCCACCAACGCGACGACGGGCTTCGGGAAGCGGCGCAACACCGTGAAGAAGTCGCTCATTTCCCGATCGATCCGATCCGGGGTTTTGAGGCTCTCCTCAAGGTCGGCGCCCGCCGAGAATACGGCTCCTTCGCCTTCGATGAGAACGACGCGAACGCCTGGGTCTGCTTCGGCGCTCCGAAGCGCTTCGGAGAGCGAGGCGAACATGTCGGAGGTGATCGTGTTGCGGCGTTCGGGGCGGCGGATCGTCAGACGAAGAACACCGAATTCGAGCTTGGAAACAATGGACATGACTTCGCAAATTCCTGAGGAAAAAAGGACGACGTCATCTTATCAGGGGCGCGGGCCGATCGACTTCACCCAGGTCACGGTGTCTTCGCCCGCGCTCGTATGCGATGCGTAGCCGAGCGCACGCATGAGACCGTCCATGGCGTTGTTGCCCCGGAGCACGTAACCCGTGAGGGTGGAAATCCCAGCGCGGGCGGCCCGCGCTTCGAGTTCGCCCATGACGAGGCGCGCGAGGCCGCGGCGCTGATCGCGGTCGTGTACGACGATGCCGAATTCGGCGTCTCCGGGTGCCTTCGTGCGTCCCCAGCGCCCCACGGCGGCGATGCGCCGCGCATTCTCATTCGTACGGTCGATCGCTTCGACGAGGACGGCCGTTTCGCGCTCGTAGTCGAGACGGCACAGAGCGGCGACGCGTTCGTCGGAGAGGCGGGCCGAATTGTGAAAGCGAAGGAAAAAGCTTTGATCGGAAAGGCTTGCGACGAAGTCCTTCATCGCGGGGAAATCGTTTTCGACGAGCGTTCTCAGGCGATAAGTTTCCTCGGGCGTCCCGCCCGCAGGCGTTTCGTACTCGACTGGGGGCGGACATACGGTAAGGTGCGGGCTCTCCGCCGAGGCTTCGAGCGCGGCCTTGCAAATCCGCACGCGAGGGCAGAAAAATGCTTCGGGGGCGGTGTTTGCCGCATGCTCGAGCGTGATTTCGACGAGAGCGGGAATGCGTTCTCCCAATTCGGCAAGCCGCGCGAGCGCGCGGGCCGCGCCGAGCGCTTCCTCGTCGGAAAGCGCTCCGCCGATGCGCGTCGAGCGCACGCACCGGAGCGCTTCGTCGAGCGCCAGGGGCGGTAGTGCGGCGACTTCGTCCGTGCAAATTTTTCCGAAGTCTCCTCCGAGACTAGTACGTACGTAAGTCCCGAGGACATCGTCGCGGTTGAGTTCAAGCTTGAGGATCGGTCGATTCGAATCGGGCCGTTCAGGCGTCGTGCCGAGGTCTGCGGCTTCGCAGAGACGCCGCGTTTCTTCGCCTGAGAGGACGATACGCTCCGCGTCGAGAGGCGCGCGCAGAACCGCACGGACGCGCGCAAGCGCCTCCTCGGCGAGACGGGGCGTCTGTCGCAGGGGAATGCGCCGTTTGTCGTGCTTGAGCCGTGCTTCGCGAAAGAGAGCCGCCATGGCGCCCACGGCCGCCGTCGGCGAACGGACGGCGGCGATGCGTGCTTCGGGGGCGTGCGCAAGCTGAACCCGCACGGCGTGTGAAATCCGTTCGCTCGCCCAAGAAAGGATGACGGGTTTCGTGGTCGTGCGCGCCGTGTGGGCGAGCAGTCGAAACGTGGGATCGACGGGCGTCGAGGGGCCCGGAGCGACGGTGACGAGCGCTCCTTCCACGGACGGATCTTTGAGAACGATGTCGAGCGTTTTGCTCAGGCGCTCGGCGCTCGAGGCCGCGCCGACCACCACGGGATTGACGGGTAGCTGCGGACTTGGGAATGTGCGTTGTAACTCGTGAATCGTCGAATTGGCAAGCCCGCTCAGGTGCATGCCGTGACGCTCTGCGGCTTCGGCTGCCATCAGGGCAAAGCCCGTGCCGTTCGAGAGTACCGCAACGCGCGAGCCTTCTTCGGCGTCGCCCCGAAGAAAGGGTACGGGACACGATGCGAGCGCTACGACGGCACTGGCAAACTGACGGAAGTCGGATACGCACTGCGCGCCCGCGCGTCGCACGAGAGCGTCGAAAACGAGTCCGCGTCCGGCGTGCGTGCCGAAACGATGGCAGGAGAGGCGATCGCCGGAAAAGCCTGCGTTCGAGCTCGAATGAAGAATCACGACGGGTTTGCGGGAGGCGGCGTAGGAGAGCGCGCTGTAAAAGGCTCTCGGACGCCGCAGGCCTTCGATTTGCAGCGCGAGTACGCGCGTCCGGGCGTCGTCGGCGAAGTGTTCGATCCAGTCCGAAATCGAAAGGTCGATGTCGGCTCCCGTATTGACGACGCCTGAAAAGCCCGTACGGACGTCTGCGAGGTCGTCGAGCAGTGCGGTGGCGATCAGGGCCGACTGCGTAACTAGCGCGATGCCGCCCGTTCGGGGCGTATCGGGCCAGTAGCTTGCGTTGAGCCCCGAGGGCGGGCACATAAGACCGATCGAATCGGGGCCGATGACGCGCAATCCCGTGCGATGGACGATGTCAAGCATCCGACGCGAGAGTTCGCCTTCGACGAAGAGGTGCTCCTCTTCGGGGGCGACGACCACGCCGAGCGTTCCCTTGCGCGCCAGCGCTTCGAGAGTGTCGGGAATGAGGGCGGAACGCAACGTGACGACGGCGAGGTCGGGCGCTCCGGGCAGGTCGTCGACGCGCGCGTGGCAGGGGTCATTGCCGATGTAACGGTACTTCGGGTTGACGGGCCAGACGGTGCGTCCGTTGCGGCTCTTCGAGATCGACTGCCAGACGAAAAAGCCCCGGCTTTCCGGACGAACGCTCGCCCCGACGACGGCGATTGATCGGGGATTCAGGAGTCGCTGAAGGGAAAAGGTTTCCATGGCGCGTGGCGAACGGAAGCGCGTGAGGGCAAACGGGAAGACGATGTTTCCAAGGATAACGAAGTTCGGCCGTGTCGGCGGCGCTCTGGGTTCTCCGACGGGGCACGTTCGACGCCCCCTGCTACACTTGAAATACACGCCGATGCGGGCGGATTTTGCCGCGGAATCGGCGCGGTTTTTATCCGAGGTGTTCCGCTTTCGTGCGCCCGTACGTTCCTCCTCTCTCAAGGATTTGTCTCCATGAAAGTCAATGGCATTCCCACCCGCAGCATTCGATCGCTAGACGGCGGTACGGCGGTCGAGATCGTCGATCAGACTTCGCTTCCCTATCACTACGAAACGCGCGTGCTCAACGACTGGCGCGATTGCGTGGAAGCCATTGCCAACATGCGTGTGCGCGGAGCGCCTCTGATCGGCATCACCGGAGCGTGGGGCGTCGTGCTCGCTGCGAAAGAAGATCCGGAAAACACCGCTCTGCTTGCGGCGGCCGACGCCATCGCCAACGCGCGCCCCACGGCCGTGAATCTCTCGTGGGCCGTGCATCGCATGATGGGTGCACTCTTGCCGCGCGAACCTTCGCTGCGATTCGACGCGGCGGTGAAACTTGCCGAAGCCATGACGCAGGAAGACGTGCTCACGTGCCGCGCGATCGGCGAGGCCGGGGCGCCGCTCATCGCGGACCTCTACCAGAAGTTGCGTCGTCCCGTGAACATCCTCACGCATTGCAACGCGGGTTGGCTTGCCACCGTCGACTACGGTACGGCGCTTGCACCGATTTATGCGGCGTTTGAACGCGGAACGCCCCTGCACGTTTGGGTCGACGAGACCCGTCCGCGCAATCAGGGATTGTTGACCGCGTGGGAGCTCGCCCAGCACGGCGTGCCGCACACGATCATTGCGGACAACGCGGGCGGGCAGCTGATGCAGCATGGCGACGTCGACCTCGTCATCGTGGGTGCCGACCGCATCACGCGGCGCGGCGATGTGGCCAACAAGATCGGCACGTACCTCAAGGCGCTCGCCGCGCACGACAACGAGGTGCCCTTCTACGTGGCGGCGCCCTCGTCTACGATCGACTGGAAGCTGACCGATGGCAAGCGTCAGATTCCGATCGAAAATCGTGCTTCGTCCGAAATCCTCTCCGTGCGCGGCGTCGATTCGACGGGACGCATCGCTGCGGTGCAGATTGCGCCCGTCGAAGAGGCCGTCGCGAACCCCGCTTTCGACGTGACGCACAATCGCTTCGTCACCGGCCTTATCACCGAGCGCGGGGTGGTGGCACCCACCGATCTGACGTCGGTTTTCGCCGACAAGCTGCTTCCCGAAGGAGGTGCGTCGTGACGACGATCGTAGCGTGCCCCGCGGACGACATTGCGATCCGACGGGCGGTGATCGAAACCGCGCAGGCCATGAATCGTCTCGGTATCAACGTCAACAAGTCCGGCAACGTTTCGGCGCGTGTGGTGTCCGAGGGAGAGTGCGGCATGCTCGTGACGCCGACCGGGGTTCCCTACGACGAACTCGTGCCCGACGATCTCGTTTTCGTTCCCTTCGGGGCGGAGCCGAGTCTTGAGTATGCTCGAGGCCGCCGCGCGCCTTCGAGCGAATGGGAAATGCACGAGCGTATCTATGCCGTGCGTCCCGATGCGGGGGCCGTGGTGCACACGCACTCGTGCTTTGCGACGGCGTTGGCATGTCAGAACCTCCCGATTCCGGCTTTTCACTACATGGTGGCCGCGGCAGGGGGGACGTCCGTCGACGTCGTACCATACGCCACCTTCGGCACGCCCGAATTGGCCCGAGCGGTGGCCGAGGGCGTGCGCGAAAAAGACGCCGCGCTACTCGAACACCACGGCGTGATCGCGCTCGGAAGCACGTTGGAGCGGGCGCTCCGACTCGCCCACGAGGTCGAAAATCTCGCCCGTCAGTACGTGACGGTGCGTCAGTTGGGCGAGCCCCGGCTGATCGACGACGAAGAAATGCGACGTATCGTCGCCAAATTCCGTACCTACGGGCAGCCGCACGCTCTGAAGGAGGCATGATGGTCGATATTCCCGCTCCCAAAGCCTGGTACCGTGCGGACGGTACCGTCGTATCCTGTACGGAGTCCGTCAAGGTGCTTGCCGAAAATTGGGAAGAGGCGGTCGAGCTCTTGCAGGAGCAGTTCGAAGATGCCGTGTTGCTCGGTGTCGGCAAGGACGCTTTCCGTGCGGCGATGCACGGACTCGTCGACGCTCTTGCGTGCGATTACGAAGAAAAGAAGGCGCCCGTTGAGTCGCTCAAGCGCTGAAGCAGCGAAATGGCGACGGAGAGCGGACGCGCGTTTTTCAGGAGGGGGTTCACGATGAAATGGAAAAATTTGGCGGCGGCCGTTGCGGCGACCTTGGTCGTCGCGGGTTGTGCGCACCCGCAATTGATGGAACTCTCGATGAGCGAAGGAGCAGTCGAAACCGAGCTTGGCGCGCCCGACGCACGCGTAACACTCGCGGATGGCGGATCGCGCTGGGTTTACTCCATGCAACCAATGTCTCAAGAGGTCTGGTGGCTTACCTTCGATGCTTCTGGCAAACTTCTTGCCAAAGAAAATATTCTTGATCGGGAGCATTTTGCACTTATCAAACCGGGTGTTACTACGCAGCGGGAAGTGTTCGATCTCTTCGGGCCCTGCGCGCAGAAGTACAAATTCCATCTGAAAAACGAAACCGCCTGGATGTATCGGTTCCTGGATGAGGGTTTTTTCTACATGGCCTGTTGGGTGCAGTTCGATACGAAGGGGATCGTCACAGAAGTGGGCTATACGACCGACCCTTGGCGGGATCGCGACAACTGGTGGCCCTGAGGCGGTGCGGGCGGCTCTGTGCGCCCCGACCGCTTCTTTGGGAATTTGTTAACGTAGTCGGGCGACGTTCGTGTCGCCCGCTTTTTTTTCGAGGCGCATTGTGTCCCGAACGGGAACTTGAAGTGCCGTCAGGGGGCGAAGCGTCGCGCGGACCGCGGAGGCGGCCGATGATTGTTCGGACTCAGAAAGGAGGCGGTGCGGTCGACGTTTGCAAAGTGAACGCCCGTACCTCAACACGCATGCAAAACCGCGAGCGCATCGATCGGATCTTTCGGGCGGCCAAAGGACGTTGGCCGCAAATTTTCGAAGCAGCCGGGATGAACTCCCGACACTTCGCAAAGCCCAATCGTCCGTGTCCGCTTTGCGGCGGCACGGACCGTTTTACGTTTCTCTCCAAGCGCGAACCCGACCACGGCATGTGGTTTTGCCGCGGATGCGGAGCTGGGGACGGTATTCGTCTCGTACGATCGTTTCGGCACGCGACGTTTTTCGAAACGCTCGAATTCATCGAATCGTTCCTGGGACTTCCGCCCCGCAATGCCGCCCCCTCCCCGGGGGCGGCGCGCGAAGAGCGGCGTGCGCAGCGCGAAGCTAGGGACGCGGAAGCGGCGAAGCGACGCCGTCGGGCGGCGCTCGAAGCGCACTGGAACGAAGCTGAGTCGATCGACCTGGACGCCGATACGCCTGCCGCGCGTTATTTGCGGCGTCGGGGGATCCGACATCTCGACGGTTGTACCGAGCTAAGGTGGTTTTCCAGGGAGCCGTATTGGTCAGACGAGGGTACGTCGGTTTGGTCCGCCCTCTTGGCGCGCGTTACGGATCCCGAGGGACGGATGACGGCCTTGCATCGCACGTATCTGACGGAGTTCGGAGAAAAAGCGCCCGTTGCGGCGGCGAAGAAGTTGACGGCGGGCGAACTCGGCGAAGGGTTCGTGCGGCTCTTTCCGCCCTCAAGCATCCTGTGTCTGGCAGAAGGGATCGAGACCGCGCTTTCCGTGCACGAGACGGAAGGGGTTCCGGTTTGGTCGGTGATTTCGGTGGGCGGGTACGAGAGGTTTCGTACGCTCCCCGACGGGGTGCGCGAATTGCGCATCTATGCGGACAACGATCGATCGTTTGCGGGAATTGCCGGCGCGTACGAGCTCGCACGGCGACTCAAGCGAGATCATCCGACGCTGGCCGTGAGGGTTTTCGAACCCGAGCGGGAGGGGGAGGACTGGAACGACGTTCTGAGGCGCAGGGAGGAAGAGGACGCCCCGAAGCAAAATCGGAGGGAGAAAAAGTAAAACCGGCTCTCTCTCCGTTTAAGTGCCCGATCATGGAGAAAGAACCGGTTTTGCTCCCGACATTTTGAAGAAAAATCTTCGAAATGCCTAAGGATGGTCAATGTAACACGAGTCGGGAATTACTGCCCGGCGATATCGTGTTCCTTTTTGGGCTCGTTGCGCAGACGGATATGCAGTTCGCGCAACTGCTTTTCTTCAACGGGAGCCGGGGCCTGCGTGAGCAGACACTGGGCGCGCTGCGTCTTCGGGAACGCAATCACGTCGCGGATCGAATCGGCGCCGCACATCATCGTGGCGATGCGGTCGAGGCCGAAGGCGATGCCGCCGTGGGGAGGCGCACCGAACTGGAGGGCGTCGAGCAGGAAGCCAAACTTCTGACGGGCTTCTTCCTTGCCAATCTTGAGGGCTTCGAAGACCTTTTCCTGCACTTCTTCACGGTGGATTCGGATGGAACCGCCGCCCACTTCCCAGCCGTTGAGAACCATATCGTAGGCCTTGGCGTAGCAGTGTTCCGGATCCGTGAGGAGCTTGTCTTCGTGGCCGTCCAGGGGACACGTGAACGGATGGTGGCAGGAAACCCAGCGCTGGTCTTCTTCCGAGTATTCGAACATCGGGAAGTTGATGACCCAGAGGGGCTTCCAGCCCGGCGTGAAGAGGCCGGTCGACTTGCCGAATTCCGAGTGGCCGATCTTGAGACGCAGAGCACCGAGACTGTCCCAAACGACCTTGGCCTTGTCGGCACCGAAGAAGATGACGTCGCCGTCTTTGGCGCCCGTGCGAGCGATGATCTGGGCGAGTTCATCGTCGGAGAGGTTCTTGACGATCGGGCTCTGGAGGCCTTCGCGACCGCGGGCGGCTTCATTGACCTTGATGTAGGCGAGACCCTTGGCGCCGTAGATCTTGACGAATTCGGTGTAGGCGTCGATTTCGGAACGCGGCATCGTGCAGGCGCCCGGAACACGCAGAGCGACGACCTTGCCGTTGTGCAGGGACTTCACGCTTGAGAAGACCTTGAACTGCGATTCGGCCACGATGTCGGTGACTTCGACGAGCTGGAGGTTGACACGCAGGTCCGGCTTGTCGGAGCCGTACTTGGCCATGGCGTCGTCCCACTGCATGACGGGGAAGGGATTGGCGAGTTCGACGTCGAGCACTTCCTTGAAGACCGTGCGCATCAGGTCTTCCATGATGGCGCGGATTTCGTCCATGTTGAGGAAAGACGTTTCGATATCGACCTGAGTGAATTCGGGCTGACGGTCTGCACGGAGGTCTTCGTCGCGGAAGCACTTCACGATCTGGTAGTAACGGTCGAACCCGGCCATCATCAGGAGCTGCTTGAAGAGCTGGGGCGATTGCGGCAGAGCGTAGAAGCAACCGTCCTGAACGCGCGAGGGCACGAGGTAGTCGCGGGCGCCTTCGGGGGTCGAACGGGTGAGCATCGGCGTTTCGATGTCGATGAAGCCGTTGTTGTCGAGGTACTTGCGGAAGGCCATCGCGGCGCGGTAGCGCAGGCGGAGGTTCTTCTGCATCTGGGGACGACGCAGGTCGAGCACGCGGTACGTGAGGCGCGTCGTTTCCGAAAGGTTTTCGTCGTCGAGATGGAACGGAGGCGTAACCGAGGCGTTGAGAATTTCAAGCTCGTGGCAGAGCACTTCGACGCCGCCCGAGATGAGGTTGTCGTTCTTCGTGCCTTCCGGACGGGCGCGAACGAGACCGACCACCTTCAGGCAGTATTCGTTGCGGCACTTGTCGGCGGTGGCGAAGACTTCCGGACGGTCCGGGTCGCAGACGACCTGAACGAGGCCCTCGCGGTCGCGCAGGTCGATGAAGATCACGCCGCCGTGGTCGCGACGACGATGAGCCCAGCCGTAGAGAGTCACAGTCTGGCCGATGAAGGACTCGTCGACCAAGCCAGAGTACACGGTACGCATAGTTGCTCCGAGAAAAATGCACCGCCGGGAAAGAACGGTGCGGGACGAAATGGAAACGTTGAGGCGGAGACCGCCTTCGCGTCAATGGTGTTCTGGGCCGCCTCGGTCGCGCCGGGCGCCTCGGCGGCTCTTCGTGGTTTCGGTGCCGCGTGCCGAAGGCACGCACATGACGGCAAGTGTAGCGCTATTAGCTTTTTTTGGTCGGTTCCGTTTCCGATTTGGAGGCCCCGGAGGGCGTCATGACGCCGAGGGATAGGTGGAACTTCAACGCTTCGTCGACCGTCACATGAGACGGATGCAGAGCCGAGCGACGGGTCATCACCACGTAGCCCGACGTGGGGTTCGGAGCCGTGGGCACGTAGACCGTGACGAGGTCCGGCATGTCGAGCGTCGCGCGCGTGGCTTCGGATGGCGTCGATACGGTGAAGCCGTAGGTCCACTGTCCCTTGTTGGGGAATTCGATGAGAACGACTTCCTTGAAACTTTCCGTCTGATCGGAAAGCAGGGTCGAAGTGATCTGTTTGGCGCCCGAATAGAGCGGACGCACGAAGGGAATGCGGTTGAGGAGCGCCTCCCAGAGGCGCAACACCCACTGACCGATGAAGTTGGCCGCAAGGATGCCCGTGACGAATACGGCGATGGCCGCCATCACGAGGCCGATCCCCGGGACGTGCATGCCGATGAACGCGTCGGGACGCAGGTGCGGGGGCAGCGCTTCGACGATCGAGTCGCTCCAGCGGATGATGGTTTCGAGCACCCAGAAGGTGACGGCGAGCGGGATCCAGAGCAGGAGCCCGGCGGTGAAGTATTTTTTAAGCATTGAGGCGGATAAACAAGAAAAAAGCCGCGTTTCGGCGCTCTTCACGGCGCGATGAACGCGGCTTTCGGAGACTCCTCGAAGGGGGTCACTTACCGGGTTTGGCGTGCGAGGCGGGCAACGCCTTGTGGCCGCCGTTGAAGTCGGTGGCGGCCCAACCGTTTCCCTTGAGCTCGAACCCCGGAGCGGAGAGCTCTTTGCGGAACGTGTCCTTGCCGCACTTCGGGCAGGTCGTCAGGGGCTTGTCGCTCATCTTCTGCAGGAAGTCCTTTTCGAACCCGCAGGAAGCGCATTTATAAGCGTAAATCGGCATCTTTTTCTGGGGCGGCGAAGCGCCCCGCATGGAACCAGTGAGAACTGCCGATTATACGAAAAACGCGCCGGAAATGATTGCCCCGGCGCGTCCGCGCGTCGATCAGGGCGGCCTCAGGAGGCGCCCCGAACACCCGTCAAACTCAGTCCTCCTCGTCTTTGCGTTGGAATTTCGACGCCAGTTCGGCCTGTTTCTGGGTGGGAACGGGCTGATAGGCTTCGAGTTCCATCGTCCAGGCGCCCGTACCCTGCGTGATCGCATGAAGTCGGGTGGCGTAGCCGTCGAGTTCCGAAAGCGGCGCGGTGCCGAGAATCACCATGAGCCCGCCCGGGAGATTTTCCGTGCCGCTCACCTGACCTCGGCGACTCGAGAGGTCGCCGACGATGTCGCCCATGTAGGATTCGGGGGCGGTGATTTCGAGTCGGACAATCGGTTCGAGTACCTGAGGTTCCGATTTGGCGAGGGCGTCGAGGAAGGCCTTGCGACCGGCCGAAACGAAGGCTACTTCCTTCGAGTCCACGGGGTGGCTCTTGCCGTCGTAGACCGTGACGCGTACGTCCTGGATGGGGTAGCCCGCGACAAAGCCCGTGTCGAGTACTTCGCGAACTCCCTTTTCAACGGCAGGGATGAGGTTGTATGGGATCGCGCCGCCCTTCACTTCGTCGACGAATTCGAACCCGGCGCCGCGCGGCAGCGGCTCGATGCGCAGATAGACTTCGCCGAACTGCCCCGCACCGCCCGTTTGCTTCTTGTGGCGGGCATGCCCTTCGGCGGGTGCCGAGACGGTTTCCCGATACGGAATCGAGGGTGCGGAGGTTTCGACTTCAAGCTTGAAGTTGATCTTCATGCGCTCGAGAATCGAGCGTACGTGCATGTCCGTCAACCCGCGGATGACGGTTTCGTTGAGTACCGTGTCGTGGTCGACGGCCATCGTCGGGTCTTCCGATTGCATCTTGGCAAGCACTTCGCTCATGCGGCTTTCGTCGCCGCGTCGTGCGGGCTTCACCGCAAGGCCGTACATGGGCTTCGGGAAGTCGATCGGCCGCATGTGCACACCTGTCAGCGCCGGATCGCCGTGGATGACGGAGCCGTAGCGAAGTTCGTCGATCTTGGCGAGCGCGCCGATGTCTCCGGGCGAGAGACGATCCGTTTCGGCCGTGTTTTTACCCTGTAGGATGAGCGGGTGAGCGGCCTTGACGGGCTTTTTCTCGTCGTCGACGTAGAGGACGGAGTCCTTCGTGATCGTGCCCTGATGCACGCGGAAGACGCCGATTTTGCCGATGTAGGGGTCGTTCACGATCTTGAAGACCTGGGCGACGACGGGCAGATCCTTGTCAGGCTTCGTCACGAAGGGTGTGCCGTCGGCATTAAGAAAGAGCGCGTCGTTGGCTTCCGCCGGGCTCGGTAGATGACGGATGATTACCTTCATGAAATCGCGGATGCCGATGAGGTTCTTCGCGGAGACGAAGCACACCGGTATCACGTGCCCTTCTCGCAACGCTTTCGTGACGAGCGGGTGCAAAAGACGCGGATCGACGTTCCCTTCTTCGAGGTAACGCTCAAGCATCGCATCGTCTTCTTCGATGATTTTTTCAATGAATGCGCGGTGAACTTCTTCGACACTCATGATGTCGGCATCGCCTTCGTCGCGGTCGAAGCAGTCGATCACGCGGGTGCGGTTCTTGGTCGGCAGGTTGATGGGAAGCACGCCCGGCCCCCAGATTTCCTGCATTTCCCTTAAGAGTCCGACGAGGTCCGCGTCGGGATCTTCGAATTTGTTGACGACGATCATGCGGCAGAGGTTGCGGTCCTTGGCAGCCTGCATCATGCGGCGGGTGAGCATCTCGACGCCTTGCGTTGCATCGACGACCGCGGCTACGGATTTGACGGCGTCAAGCGCCGAGAGGTCCTGCCCGAGATAGTCGGAATACCCCGGGGTGTCAAGCACGTGAATGCGAACCGGAGTGAGGTCGGGCATGGCCGTATCGATGTGGGCGACAGCCAGGCGCACCGAGTGACCCACCTGCTTTTCGAGGGGATCGTTGTCGCACATCGTATTCCCTTTCTCGACGGTGCCGAGCTCGGGAATCATGCCGGAGCGGTAGAGCATGGCTTCGATCAGCGACGTTTTGCCGCAGGAGCCGTGTCCTACCAACGCTAGGGTACGAAGGTTTTCCGTGAGGTAGTTGCTCATGATCATCCTCCTCAAGTCGATGAAGCGTGTCCAACCATTCTGCGCCTGTGCGAACGGTTCGACCATGAGAAGGACTACGGGGTTGACGAAGATCGCAGTTGCGGTTTGCAGGTCTTGCGTCGTGCGCGCGATCGGTGGGAAACTCGTCAAAATGTGCCCTTTCGGGGCGAACGCTCAAGGGGGAGCGTGAAGCGCACGATGAGCCCTGTCCGGCCGTCGGTGCGGTTGGTGGCCTCAAGGCACCCTTTGTGGCCCTCGACGCACTTCTGCGCGATCGCAAGCCCCAGGCCGAACCCCGTGCCAGTCGATTCGCGCTTGCCCCGAACGAAGGGGCGGAAGAGATCGGGGAGTTCTTCGGGCGGCACGCCGGGACCTTCGTCCCGGCAGAGGAGTTCGAGCGTTCGGTCGTGACATTGCGCTTTGAGTTCGAGTACGCCCCCTTCGGGCGTGAAGCGAATGGCGTTGCGAACGACGTTGTCGATCGCACGAAGGAGTGCAGGACCGTCGCCGAGTAGCTCGGCCCCTTCGAAAAGTCCCGATCCCCAGTTCGATTCGACGCGCACGGCTCGGGTCTCGGCTTCGAAGCGCGCGTTGTCGCCTGCTTCGCCGAGAAGTGCCTCGACGTCGACGGGGGCTTCGCGCAGCCCGGCATTGTTCTCGAGACGCGCGTAGGTGAGGAGTGCTTCGATCAGCCGGTCGATGGAGGCCACTTCTTTTTCGATGCGGTCCAGACTCGGGGCGACGCGCGACGGGTCGCGCCGCGCCAATTCGAGCGCCACGTCGATGCGGGCGAGCGGACTGCGCACTTCGTGGCTCACGTCGTGAAAGAGACGACGTTGCCGCTCGATGAGTCCTTCGATGCGTTCGGCCATTTGGTCGAACACGCGGGCGAGCGTGGCGATCTCGTCGTCCGCGGGACCGATGCTCGCTTCGACGCGGGTCTTCAATTCGCCGAGTGAAAAGCGCTCCATCGCCTGATCGAGCCGCCGCAAGGGACGGGTGTAGTAGAGCGCAAGCACCCAGGCGACGCCGAAAACGATGAGTGTCGTCAGGAACCCGATGAGAACCAGAGGGAGGCCGCGCAATTGCATCGGGAGAAAGCGGATTTTGAGGGGGATCGGGTTTGTGCGCGTCGCGAACACCATGTAGGGGTGACCGGCGATTTCGATCGTACGCACGGCCCCTCCGTCCGACTCGTTGGCGGGAAGGCGCCCTTCCTCCTTCAGGGCGGCGAGCATCTCGAGTGCGAGTTGCGGCACGGGACGCCCGCTGAGTTCGCGACCGTTTTCGGCGAGCAGATACACCGTCGGATTGTGGTTCGAGGGGCTCGTCAGCCAGTCGACGAGTCCGGTCTCGCCGCCGTATCGATAGGCGAGAAGCGCTGCTTCAACCGACTTTTGTCCGCTGATGCGCCAATCGATCGTTCCGATGCCGAGGTCCTGCTTGCGGGTGAGGTACGCTGTCACGGAAACGAGTGCAGCGGTTGCGAGGATCACGACAGTGAGGCCCGCGAAAAGCCGCCAGAAGAGGCTGCGAAACGAAGGACGCAAGTACATGAGCGCGGACCTCGGACCGAAACGCGCGCGAAGCGCTTATGCGGGAACGTCGGGGTGGACGACGAGCTGATAGCCGATGCCTCGGATGCTGTCGATCGTGACGGCTTTGCCGACGACGGCCGCGAGCTTGTGGCGAACCGAGGAGACGTGTACGTCGATGGCGCGATCGTACGGTCCCATAGTACGGCCGAGCACGCGCGGATAGATGTCTTCCTTCGGAACGGGTTTGCCGATCTGACGCGCGAGGAGCTCAAGGAGCGAAAACTCGGTCGTCGTCAGATCGATCGGTTGGTCGTGCACCGTGACTGTTCGGGATGTCGACGAAATGGTGAGGGGGCCTGCCGAGAGAGGCATGTCCGGCGCGCCCCAACGGCTTGCGCGCCTCAGAATCGCGTTGATGCGCGCGACGAGTTCGCGCGGCGGGCAGGGTTTGGCGACGTAGTCGTCGGCTCCGAGCTCCAGACCGATGATGCGCTCGATCGGATCGCCTTTGGCGGTGAGCATCAGAACGGGCACGGAGTTCGTGCTTCGGATTTCGCGCAGCACGTCGATGCCGTTCATGCCGGGCATCATCACGTCGAGAACGACCAGGTCGAAGTCGCCGAGCGCCAGTCGATGAAGGCCGTCGGGACCGTCGTGCGCGCCTTCCGCTTCGAAGCCTTCGAGGGTGAGGTAGTCGACAAGCAGAGTAACGAGCTCCACGTCGTCGTCGACGAGTAGGATGCGTCGGGGCTTTTTGTCCATAGCGAGCGATGTAAAGATGCGGGTGGAGTTTGAACGAGATCGGGGTCTTCGGAAGATCTTAACAAAGCGTTCGGAGCTTTTTGTTACGTTCGTCCGCTGGAACTTTAACGAGAGCTAAGGTTTCTTGACGGAACGCTATTGCACAATGCAAATGTGGAAACGGCCGCGGACGGTTCGGTCGGCCTCATAAGGATATTCGGACACAATGACTACAACTCGACTGGTTCTCCCGGCGCTTGCGGTACTGCTCGTTGCAGGCTGTGCCGTGACGCCTCCCGATACGGAAAAGCTCGCCCGGGACGTGACGCCGAGCGCGTGGAGCGCAAGCGTTGAAACGGGTGAAATCGAGAGCTTCCGGAACTTCTGGGCGCGCTGGAGCGATCCCGTGCTCATCGCACTGATCGAACGCGCGCAGGCCGCCAACATCGACGTGCTCGGAGCCGAAGCGAATCTTCGCGCGGCCCGGGCGTCGCTCACCCGAGCCAACGCGGCGCTCTGGCCTTCGGCCGAACTCAATGCGGGAACGAATCGCAACCGGGCGAACGGTCGTACGACGACGGGGTACGACGCGGGGCTTTCGGGTTCGTGGACTCTGAATCTTGCGGGGTCGCGCTACTTCAGTGCCTCGGCCGAAGAAGCAGCCGTGCGCGCTTACGAATTGACGTTGGCCGACGTGCGGGAAATGGTGGCTGCGGAAACGGCCCAGGCGTACGTCAACATGCGCGCGGCCGAAGCGAGCCTCGAGGTCACCCATCGTAGCATCGCCAACTATGCCGAGACGGCCAAAATCGCCGACTGGCAGTACCGAGCCGGTATGGGGAGTGCTTCGGAAGCCGAGGATGCGCTCACGCAGCTCGCGTCCGCGCGTGCCCGGGTGCCTCAACTCGAGACGAGCATCGAGCAGTACAAAAACGCGCTCGCGCGTCTTACGGCGCAGCCCGTCGATACCATGGATTTCGGGGTCTCGGGTGCGATTCCGGTACCACCCGACGGAGCTCGCGTGATGATGCCCGCCGAACTGCTCGAACGCCGACCCGACGTGCGTAGCGCGTTGCGTTCGCTCGAAGGGGCGGTTCTTACACTCAGAAGCGCCAAGAGCGACTGGTTTCCGACGCTCGGTTTGACGGGGAACATCGGTACGGACGCGGCCACCGTGGGCGCGCTCGGCGCGAGCGGCACCGGTGTGGCGGGGCTTGCCGCCGCGCTGACGCTTCCGGTACTCAACTGGGGGTCGCTCGTCGCCGCCGAAGAAACGGCCGCGGCCGAACTTGACCGGCAACGTGCGAACTATGTGTCGGTGTTGCTTTCGGCTCTGGAGAACACGCAAAACGCCCTGACGGGGATCGAGAGTTCCGAGCGGCGCGCTCGCGACCTGAGCCTGGCCGTCGAACACGCGCGTTCGGCCGCGATGCTCGCCAAGCTCGAATACAACGCCGGGATCGGTGACTACACGATGGTCCTTTCGACCGAGCGCACGTTGCTCGGAGCGGAAGATACGGAGCTCTCGAACCGCGCCGAGCGCGCGAACAACTACATCATGCTCTACCGCGCCGTCGGGGGCGGTTGGGCCGTCGGAGAAGCCGAACGTGAAAAATCGGCCGCAGAACGTGCCTCCGGCGACGTGACGGAAACGGAGAAGGAATGAGAACCATGACCGAAAAGGAAAATCAAACGAAAACCGCCCGCGAGTTGCTCGACGACGGACGCCGTCGGCCTTGGTACGTGCGCGCGGCGATCTGGGGGGCGGCGGTCGCCCTTGCGGGTGCGGGCGGCTGGTATTGGTACGCGTCGATGGACGAGGGTTCCGGACCTTCCTACGTCACCGAAACGGTCGAGCGCGGCAACCTCTCCGTGACCGTTTCCGCAGACGGTACGCTCAATCCGATGCGTACCGTGACGCTCGGCTCCGAGCTCTCGGGGATCGTCCGGCAGGTGAACGTTGACGTGAATGATAAAGTCGTCGAGGGTCAAACGCTAATCGAACTCGACACCCGCAACCTTGAAGCGAAAGTGGCGAGCGCGCGTGCGAGCCTGACGAGCGCCAAGGCGCAACTCGCGGAAAGCCGGGCGACGCTCAACGAAGCCGAACTTCGCTACAAGCGCATGAAGGAACTCAACCGACTCTCCGAAGGCAAGATGCCGTCGGCGGCCGATTTGGACCAGCAGCAGGCGGTCGTCAAGACGGCGAGCGCCTCGGTGGACGTGGCCCGCGCCGCGATCGACGACGCGCAAGCCTCGCTTGCAACCGCGCAAACCGACCTTGAAAAGGCGCAGATCAAATCGCCCATCAACGGGGTCGTCCTTGCGCGTTCGGTCGAACCGGGCTATGCCGTTGCGGCGAGCCTTCAGGCCGTCGAACTTCTCACGCTCGCGACGGATCTGCGTGAGCTTGAATTGCGCGTCGACGTCGACGAGGCGGACATCGGGGTCGTGAAGACGGGGCAAATCGCGTATTTCACGGTGAGCTCGTACCCGAACCGTCGTTTCCCCGCCGAATTGAAGAAGGTGGCTTTCGGTTCGACCGAAACCGAAAACGTCGTCACCTATACAACGTACCTGAACGTCGATAATTCGGACCTCCTTTTGCGCCCGGGCATGACGGCTTCGGCCACGATTCTCACCGCCGAGAAGTCGGACGTTCTGCTCGTGCCGAATTCGGCGCTGCGCTTCACGCCGCGCGCTGAAAAGGCGGCCCCCTCGGGCATGTCGGCCATGATGATGCGCGGTCCCCACGACGGCGGCACCAAGAGCGCGAAGGACGTGACACAGCACGGTGAAACCGAGCGGACGGTGTATGTGCTCCGAAACGGTCAGGCCGTCCCCGTACAGGTGACGACGGGGCTGACGGACGGCGCCCGTACCGAAATCGTTTCGGGTGAATTGGCCGAAGGCGACGCCGTGGTGGTCGATCAGCGCCGTGCCGCTGCGAAGTAACGGAGGCGACCGGAGATGACGCCGCTCATCGAACTGCGAGGCATCGGGAAGCGCTACGGCACGGGCGAAGCCGCCTTTGTGGCCCTTCACGACATCGATCTGACGATCAACGAAGGCGAGTTCGTGGCCATCATGGGCCCCTCGGGCTCGGGTAAGTCGACCGTCATGAACATCATCGGGGCGCTCGACCGCCCTTCGTGGGGCGAGTACCTCTTTTCGGGGTTGCACGTCGAGAAGCTTTCGACCGACGAACGGGCGCTCCTGCGCCGGAAGTTCCTCGGATTCGTTTTTCAAGGCTTCAACTTGCTCGCGCGTACGACCGCACTTGAAAACGTCGAGTTGCCGCTTCTCTACCGAGGCCTTCCTGGGCGGGAACGGCGGGAACTCGCCATGGCCGCACTCGAGCGCGTAGGGTTGGCGAACTGGGCACACCACACGCCCGCGGAACTCTCGGGCGGGCAACAGCAACGCGTGGCGATCGCGCGCGCCATCGTGATCCGACCGAAACTCTTGCTCGCCGACGAGCCGACGGGCAGTCTCGACAGCGCCCGAAGCATCGAAATCATGGAGTTGCTCTCGCAGTTGAACGCCGAGGACGGCATTACGGTCGCGCTCGTGACTCACGAGCCCGACATGGCCGAATACGCGCACCGCCATATCGTATTCAAGGACGGGTATTTGATTCGGGATGACCATCGGAGGACGGCATGATTTGGAATGCTTTCTTGCTCGCCATGCGTCAGATTTGGCGTAATCCGATGCGCAGTCTCCTGACGGTGTTGGGCGTCGTGATAGGGGTTGCCGCCGTGATCACGATGGTGACGGTCGGCAACGGCGCCTCGGATGCCATCCGAACGCAGATCGAGTCCTTCGGGAACAACCAGATCATGCTGCGCCCGGGGATGCGTCTCGGGCCGGGGCAGAAGGTCGGTGCCCCCGACTTCAAGGTCGAGGACGCCGAGGCACTCATGTCGCAACTTGCGGGTGTCGAAGCGGTGGCGCCGCAGACCTCGAAGTCGATGACGATCGTTGCGAACGGTCGCAACTGGTCGACGAGCGTCGTCGGCACGGACAACCACTATTTTTCGATCGACAACCGCGAGCTCGAATCGGGGCGCTACTTCGAAGAGGCCGAAGAGCGCTCGGGGGCGGCCGTCTGCGTGATCGGTGGCACGATCCGCCGCGAGCTTTTCGGCGCGAACGCCGATGTCGTGGGTGAAAACCTGAGAACGGGGAGCTTTTCCTGCCGTATTGTGGGGCTTTTGAAAACTAAAGGCACGGCGGCGATGGGGGGCGACCAGGACGATCTCGTCGTGATGCCGCTCAAAACCGTGCAACGCCGCCTGCTCGGCGAATCACGTGTTTCCGCGCTTATGATTCGCATGAACGCCGAATCGGACCGCGAGCGCCTGAAGAGCGCTATCCGCGACCTCATGCGCGAACGTCGGTCGCTTTCCGTCGGGGACGACGACAACTTCACGATCATGGACACAGCGGAAATCGCGGCGAAGGTCGCTTCGACGACGCAGATCATGACGACGCTGCTTGCGGCCGTGGCGGCGGTCAGTCTGCTTGTGGGCGGCATCGGCATCATGAATATCATGCTCGTGTCGGTGACGGAGCGTACGCGTGAAATCGGTATTCGACTGGCCATCGGCGCGCTCGGTCGCGAAGTGTTGATGCAGTTCCTGATCGAAGCACTCATGCTTGGGTGCTTGGGCGGCTTGATCGGCGTGTTGCTCGCCTTCGGCGCGTCGCAAGCACTCGCCGTACTCATGGACGTGCCCTTCATGTTCGATCCGGGCATCAACATCCTCGCCTTTACGGTTTCGGCCGCAACGGGCGTGGTGTTTGGGTTCTTCCCTGCGAGGCGCGCGGCGAAGCTCGACCCGATTGAAGCTGTTCGACACGAATAATCCCGCACAATCAGGAAAAACAAAAGGCCCGACGCCTAGCGTCGGGCCTTTTTCACGGGGTTCGCGCAACTGGAGAGGCTGCCTTACGGCGGCCCGAACGCATCAGAACGGAACGTCTTCGCCGATGTCGTCGATGGGTGAGGACGTGGCGCTCGACGCGGGTTGCGCGACGGGAGCGGGCTGAGGACGCGCGGTCTGACTCTGCGGTCGGGCGGCCGGGGTCGGACGCGGGCCCGTATCAAAGTCTCCGTTACCCATCGGAGCGTCGCCGTACGACTGGTTGCGCCCGCCGAGGAGCTGGAGCGTATCGCCCACGATTTCCGTCGTGTAGCGGTCCTGACCCTGCTGGTCGGTCCACTTGCGCGTGCGCAGACGGCCTTCGATGTAGGCGGGGCTGCCCTTGTGGAGGTAGTCCTTGGCGATTTCGGCCGTGCGACCGAAGAGAACAACGCGGTGCCATTCCGTTTCGGAAACCGGCTGACCTTCGGCGTTGCGATAGCGACGCGTGGTCGCGAGCGAAAGCGTGGCGATGGCACGGTTGCCGTCCGCAGTGTAGCGGACATCGGGGTCGGCACCGAGGTTGCCGAGAAGAATGACCTTGTTGACGGAAGCCATGATTCAAATCCAAAAAATAGAGTTACGTACACTTAAACGGTTAAGGCTTCGCCCGCTTCGTGCGTTTTGGAGGCCGGTTCACTGAGGCCACAAGCACTGACGAGCCAGAGGAGCATAGCAAATGTGGCCAGAGCGAATACGGCCTCCGCGGAGAAATGTTGACTCACGGCTCCGCCCGCGGCTCCGCCCACGAAAAGGCCGATGTTCTGCGTCGTGTTGTAGATGCCGAGTGCAAGCCCCTTGTCCGCCTTGGGAGCGGCGCGCGAGATCATCCCGGGAAGCGTGGCTTCGAGAATGTTGAAGCACGCGAAAAAAAGCGCGAGCAGGAAGGCGATTTCCCAAACGGAGTGCATGAGGAAGATCATGAGCGCGAAGACTATGCCCATGAGAACAATCGTGCGACGAACGAGCACCGTTACCTTGCGGTTGCGCTCCGCCCAACCGATGGGCTTCATCATCGCGGCAAAGCCGACGAGCACGGCGGGAAGATAGATGTACCAGTGGTGAAGGACCGGCAACCCCATCGATTCGAGTCGCGTCGGCACGACGACGAAGACTGCCGTCAGCACCGCGTGCAAAACGAAGATGCCGATGTTGAGGCGCAGGAGTTGCGACTCGAAGAGAATCTTCTGCCAGGGCTGATGTGCGCCCGCATCAGCCGCGACCGACTTCGGGGCGGGTGGAACGACGAACTTGACGACGAGCACCGCAATAAGCGCCAGAATGCCCGTTATCGCAAAGAGCCCCGAAACGCCGACGAGCTCCGTGAGGGGTGGTGCGATCACGAGCGAAAGTGCGAACGTGAGCCCAATCGAGGCGCCGACGAAGGCCATCGCCTTCGTGATCACGCGCTCGCGTACGGAGTCCGAAATGAAGGCCGTGACGGCCGCGGAAATGGCGCCCGCGCCCTGAAGGGCGCGCCCGAACATGACGGTCCAGATCGTGTCGCCCGCGGCGGCGAGAAAGCTTCCCGCGGCAAAAATGAGCAGACCTGCGACGATGACGGGCGTGCGTCCGTAGCGATCCGACGCGACGCCGAAGGGAATCTGGAGTATCCCCTGCGTGAGCCCGTAGATCCCGAGCGTGAGCCCGACGAGAAATTCGCTTTCGCCGCCCGGCAACTGTCGTGCGTACACCGCAAATACGGGAAGAATGACGAAAAGTCCGAGCATGCGTAGCGCGAAAATACTCGCGAGCGAGAGACTCGACTTCTTCTCTTGAGGTGTCATGCGGGCGTCGGCGTGAGTGGGGGATTGACCCATGGAGGACTCCTTGTTGATTTTTTTGTTCGGGTACCGAGAGCGACGGAGTGTTCGGGTCCCGGGCGGTCGTGCAAACACACAAGTCGTGAGATAAACGGTTCGGAAGGTGCTCTCGGTACAATGTCGGGGCAGTCTAGCGGGCAATCTTGGCCCGGAGCTTAACTCCCGCCGCGCGGGAAAACGGGGTGGCAGGCCATGGTGGCAACCAAAGTCGGAGAACGGGCGGAGCGGGGCGCCCTCGAAACGATCCGTATTCGGGGTGCCCGAACGCACAACCTGAAAAACATCTCGCTTGATTTGCCGAGAGGTCGTCTCGTCGTGATCACGGGCGTTTCTGGCTCGGGCAAGAGTTCGCTTGCGTTCGACACGATCTGCGCTGAAGGTCAGCGTCGCTACGTGGAAAGTCTCTCGACATACGCGCGGCAGGTCATGGCACTTTTGCCGCGGGCCGACGTCGACGAAATCACGGGGCTTTCCCCCGTCATTTCGATCGAGCAGAAAACGACTGGTTCAAACCCCCGCTCGAACGTCGGTACGGCCACCGAAATCGTCGACTACCTGCGGGTTCTCTTTGCTCGGGTCGGCACGCCGTTTTGTCCCGTACACGGACGCGCGCTCAAGGCCGAATCGGTGGCGGGTATCGTCGAAGCGACGTTGCGTCGTCCCGAAGGATCGAAACTCATGGTGCTCGCTCCGCTTCCGCCCGGACGCAACCTCCGTGAGGTCGTGACCGAGGGGTTGAGAGCGGGCTTCATGCGTTTTCGCATCGAGGGCGTCGTCGAAACGTTCGAGGCTCTTCCGGAAACGCTCCCCGAGACGAGCGGCGCCGTCGAGGTGGTCGTCGACCGCCTGAGGCTTCGCGCCGATCAACGCGAGCGCCTTGCGGAGAGCGTGGAGACGGCGCTTGATCTCGCCGACGGTAGGGTCCGTATCGCGGACATGGATTCCGGGGAAACGGAGGATTTTTCGTCGAAAAACGCCTGCCCTCTGTGCGACTATACAGCGGGCGTTCTGGAGCCCGATCTCTTTTCGCCCAACACCCCTCGGGGGGCCTGCCCGACCTGCGGCGGTACGGGTTCGGTCGAAGCCTTCGATCCGGATCGCGTGCTCGTCTCGGACGAGCTTTCGATCTCGCAGGGGGCGCTTGAGGGTTGGGGGAAGGAACAAGCGGAAAATTTTGCTCGGATTGCGCCCGCAGCCCGTGCGCTCGGAGCATCGCTCGAGGCGCCTTGGAAATCGCTGAGCACTGAGGTTCGGCGGGGGATCCTTCTCGGTTGCCCCGAAATGCTCGCGCTCGATCCGCCTTTTCACGGCGTGCTCGGTGAGCTTGAGCGTCTCCGGGGCGACGAGGAGAGTCCGCTCGCTCGAGCGCTCGATCGCTATCGGGGCCCGTGCGTGTGTCCGGAATGCGGCGGCAGCGGCTTGGGGCGTACGGCCCGCAACGTGCGGCTCGGCGATATGCCCGATGCGAAGTCGCTTGCCGACCTTTTGAACATGCCGCTGGCGGATCTCGCCGACTATTTTCAAAGTCTTTCGCTTCCGGAATCGAAACGGCTCGTCGCCGAGCGGTTGCTGGAGGCCGTGCGAGTGCGGCTCGAATTCCTGCAAAATGTCGGCGTCGGCTATTTGACGCTCGGTCGTCGCATCGAAACTCTCTCGGGGGGCGAGCATCAGCGCATTCGCCTTGCAGGGCTTCTCGGCTCGGGACTGACGGGACTTCTTTACGTGCTCGACGAGCCGAGCATCGGGCTTCATCCCGTCGACAACGCGCGACTCATTCGCACGCTCGAAGACCTGCGCGATATCGGCAATACGGTACTTGTCGTCGAGCACGACGAAGACATCATGCGGGCGGCCGACTGGATCGTCGACCTCGGGCCGGGCGCGGGCGAAGCGGGCGGATATGTTCTGGCCGAAGGACGGGCCGAGGATCTCGCCCGCAGCGAGCGCTCCGTTACGGGGCGCTATCTGCGCGGGGAGCACACCGTACCGGGCCGTCCCCCGATCGATGCGCGCGCCGCCGATCGCGCGTGGCTCGAACTTCGGGGCGCGCGCGGGCACAACCTGAAGAACGCAACCCTGCGGGTGCCGCTCGGGTGCCTCACGGTGGTGTCGGGCCCTTCGGGTTCCGGCAAATCGTCACTCGTGAACGACACGCTGCTGCCCGCACTCTTCGCCCGACTTCAGGGCGGAAAACGCGTTCCCCTGCCTTACGCCGATCTGCTCGGCGCGGAGCAGATCGACAAGGTCGTAGTGGTCGATCAGAGCCCGATCGGGCGCACGCCGCGCTCGAACCCCGCTACCTACACGGGGCTCTTCGGTTTGATCCGCGAGGTGTTCGCACAGACGCAAACTGCGCGCGAGCGCGGGTACGGTCCCGGACGGTTCAGCTTCAATACGAAGGGCGGCCGGTGCGAGGCGTGTCAGGGCGATGGTGTCGTGCGGGTGGAGATGCAGTTTCTGCCCGATGTGTATGTCACCTGCGAGGTCTGCGGAGGCGAGCGCTACAACCGCGAGACGCTCGAGTGCCGCTTCAAGGGGCGAAGCATCGGGGACGTGTTGCGCATGACGGTTGCAGAAGCATCGGAGCTCTTTCACAACCACCCGCAGATCGAGCGTCGTCTGCAGGCGCTTCGCGACGTGGGACTCGGATACGTTCGTCTCGGGCAAAGCGCCGCCACGCTTTCGGGCGGGGAAGCGCAACGGGTGAAGCTCGCCGCGGAACTGGCTCGGATCGAGACGGGGCGGACATTCTACGTGCTCGACGAGCCGACAACGGGTTTGCATTTTGCGGATGTCGAGGAGCTCCTCGGGGTACTGCGCCGTTTGACCGCGCAGGGCAATACGGTGCTCGTCGTCGAACACAACGTCGAGATCATGCGGACGGCCGATTGGATGGTCGATCTGGGGCCCGCAGGGGGCGAAGCGGGCGGACGCATCGTGGCCGAAGGAACACCCGCCGAGCTCTCGTGCGATCCCGAAAGTGTGACGGGGCCATGGTTGTGAGTACGAAGATCCATATCAACGAGGGCTTCGCCCTCGCGCTCGAGGACCGGCCGCGTAGCATTCTCGTGACGGGTGCGAACGGCCGTCTGGGGTCGGCTGTCGTGAAACGCTTGCGGGCGGCGGGGTTTCTTGTCCACGACCGCACGCGCGCGGAGCTCGATATTGCGGATGCCGAGGGGGTGCAAGAGACGGTCGCCGAGCTTCGCCCCGACGTCATTGTGAATGCGGCAGCTTATACGGATGTCGCGCGCGCACCGCTCGATCCCGAAGCGCTTCGACGGGCGAACGTCGAGGGACCGGCGGTGCTTGCCGCCTGTGCGGCGCGCTTCGGGGCGCGGCTCGTACATTTTTCGACGGACTACGTGTTTTCGGGAGGCGGCCTCAAGTCCCATCGCGAAAGCGACCCCCGGCACCCCGCGGGCGCGTACGGCCGAAGCAAAGCGCTCGGCGAGGCGCGCATCGAGTGTTCGGGCGCGCGTTATTGGATTGTTCGTATCGGATGGCTTCACGGTGCGGGGAACGACTTTGTCGTTCGGGTGCTCGATCAGGCGCTTGCCGGAAAGCGCATTGTCATGCGGCGCAATCAGTGGGGACGGCCCACCTCGTACGATGCGGCCGCGCGCCTCTCGGTGGCGCTTTGCGGACATGCCGAGGTCACCAGCTGCATGTGCGGCGTTTTTCATTTCGGTCAGAGCGGCGCCTGCGTGAGCCGCTTCGGCTGGGCGCAGTTTGTCCTCCGGCGTGCGGCGGAAATCGCGCCCGAACAGGCGGAAATTTTTCTCGAAGCCGCGCGAGGGATGCAGGGCGTTCGGCTTTTCGACCCGGAGCGGCCGGAAAATTGCCGGCTTGCGCTTCGGGATCTCGAGGCGCGGCTCGGCATCCGAGCAAACGCGTTTTGCCCGAGTTGGCGCGACGACGTGAGTGCATCCGTCGCCGCACGGCTCGGCGCTCTCTCGCGTGGATCGTTCGAGAGCGCCTGAGGAAGTCGGGTTACTTTCCGAGCGAAGACTCAAAATTCCAGCTATCGCGGCACATTTCGTCGATGCCGTACTTCGCCTTCCAGCCGAAGAGCTTGTAGGCGAGCGACGGGTCAGCCCAGTTCGCGGCGATGTCGCCCTCGCGACGGGGAGCAAATTCGTAGGGGACGGGCTTTCCGGAAGCGCGCTCGAAGGCGTGCACGATGTCCAGCACGCTGTAGCCGCGGCCGCAACCGAGATTGACCGCGATCCAACCCGGATGTTCCGCCGCATAGGGAAGCGCGGCGGCATGCCCTTCGGCAAGGTCCATCACGTGGATGTAGTCGCGAACGCCCGTGCCGTCGGGCGTGTCGTAGTCGTTGCCGAAAATGCGCAACGACGGCAAGCGGCCGTTCGCCACGCGCGCCACGTAAGGAAGGAGGTTGTTCGGAATGCCATTGGGATCTTCCCCGATGAGGCCCGACGGATGGGCACCAATCGGGTTGAAGTAGCGCAGGCACACGACGCTCAGGTCCGGGTAGGCGCGGCACGCGTCGGCGAGCATGGCTTCGATGTGAAGCTTCGTGCGCCCGTAGGGGTTCGTCGGTTCGCCGAGCGGTTCGGCTTCGGTGAGAGGGAGGTGCTGCGGCGTACCGTAGACGGTGGAGGACGAGCTGAAAATCAAACGCTTGACACCCGTCGCACGCATGGCTTCGAGGAGCCGCAGGCTACCCGTCACGTTGTTGTCGTAGTACTCGAGGGGCTTTGTCACCGATTCGCCCACGGCCTTGAGGCCGGCGAAGTGAATCACGGTATCGATGTTTTCGTCGCGAAGGACGCGCTCCAGGGCGTCGCGATCGCGAATGTCGCCTTCCACGAAGACCGGCGCCCGACCCGCAATGCGCGTGACGCGCTCCGCCACGGAGCGGTCGGCGTTCGAGAGGTTGTCGAAGAGCACGACGTGGTGCCCGGCTTCGAGAAGAACGACGGCGGTGTGAGAGCCGATAAAGCCCATGCCGCCCGTAAGGAGAATTCGCATAGCGGAGAAAGCGTTGTCGAAAAGATCGTGGGAAAATGGTCGAAAAACCGACGCCCCGACAGTCTAACGTTTTTCACCGATCGGTCGAGGCCACCAATCGCGCCAACGAGGATCTCCGTGTTTTTCCGACTGTTTTTCGCACACCGTGCTTCGTCGATGCTTCCCCGGGCGAACGCATGGACTGTTGCTACCGTTTCGATCGCGGCGGCACTTGAGGTGCTTGCCGGTATTTCGAATGCCGCGGCGGCCACTGCCGACGAAGTCCGTGCGAAATGCCGCGCCGAAGGGCGTCCGTGCGTGGGGCTCGTGCTTTCGGGGGGCGGCGCCCGAGGGTTTGCTCATGTGGGCGTGTTGAAAGTACTCGAGGAGTTGGGGGTCAAGATCGACGTCGTGACGGGTACGAGCATGGGCTCCATGATCGGGGGCGCCTACGCGGCGGGTTATACGCCTGAGGAAATCGAGGGGATCGTCGTGGGTGTCGACTGGAACAAGATGCTTGCTTCCCGCACGGACCGCGCAAATCTCCCCTGGCGCGAAAAAGAAAACGATTATCAGGGGCTCTCGTCGGGCTCCGTTGAGATCAATGCCCGAGGCGAATTGAAGCTCCCCGAAGCCATCGTTCCGTCGCAGGAGCTTTCGCTCTTTTTGACGACCTGGACGGGTCGGGTCGACATGGTGAACGATCTCGCACGTCTTTCCATTCCGTTTGCGGCGCCGGCGACGGACCTCGTGCACGGGCGACGCGTCGTCATGCAAAAGGACTGCACGCTCGGTGAAGCGATGCGTGCCTCGATGTCGGTGCCTGGAGCATTCGCGCCGCTCGAATACAAAGGAACACTCCTCGTCGACGGGGGGCTCGTCGACAATCTGCCCGTCGGGCTGGCTCGGGAAATGGGAGCCGACGTCATCATCGCCGTGAACGTGGGAACGCCTCTTTCGGGGCGGGACAAGCTCACGAACGTAGTGGGCGTCATGGCGCAGATGGTGAATTTGCTGACGGAACAAAACGTCCGGGCTTCGATCGAGTCGTTGCACGAGGGTGACATTCTCATTACGCCCGATCTGGAGAGCGAACACCTCACGAGCGCCGACCTCAAAAAGAGCCGACAAATCATCGAGATCGGACGGCAGGCGGCGTTGGCGGCGGCCGAACGCCTCAAGACGTACGGTGCGCCCGAGGCCGAGTACGCAGCTTGGGAAAACAAACGTCGTCGTCCAATCGTCGAGACGGCGGATGCGAATCATCACACGCTTTCGGCGATTCGCGTGGATCGACGGACGTCGCTCGACCCGGAGCGCGTCGTCGCCGCGGCCGATTTGCCGCTTTACGAGCCGCTCTCGCGGGAACGCATCGAAGAGGGGACGCGCCGTATTTGGTCCGAGGGCTACTATTCGCGCGTCAACTACCGGTTCGAGCCCGGCCCGAACGGTACGGAAGTGTTGGTCCTCGAGCCGCACGAAAAGCGCGATCGCTACTCCACGATCCGCATCGGCGGTTCGTTGGAAACGGACTTCAACGAAAGCCACAATTTCACGGCCGTTTTCTCGCACACGTGGCACCTGCTCAACGATTGGGGGGCGGCCTGGAAAAACGAAGTGCAGCTCGGCGACGAGCAGTACTTTCGATCGGAGTTCTATCAGCCGATCGGCACGACGTCGAACTGGTTCGTTATGCCGAGTTTGGAGTACTCGCGTGAAAAATACGACGTCTACCACAACGGCAAGGCCATGGCGACGGACCGCTCCGCAATGTTCGACGCACGCGTGCTCGTGGGTTACGAGATCGAACGGCTTGGCTATGCAGGCGTGCAAGGCGGGTATCTCGAGCAACACGAGCGACGTATCGTTGGACCGGACTTCGATTCGGGGCAAAGCGAAATCGATACGAACTCGCCTTATGCGGGCGGGGTGTTCTTCATCGACACGCTCGACAGCGTGGACTTTCCGACGAGCGGCGTGCGGATCGGTTTTCAGGGCTATTTGACGGACGAAGCCGATGCCGAGTCCGACTACTACTACCTCGGCGACTTCTGCTGGCCGATCTCGTGGAATCGCTGGACCGTCACGACGAACCTGACCGTGGGACGCTCCACTATGCGCGGCACGTTCCGTCTCGGCGGTGCGAAAAAGATGATTGGCGCGGATTACGGTCGCTGGGTGGGGTCGCGTATGGAGTACGGGCGCTTTACCGTGTCGCGCAACGTGAGCGACTGGACGGGCATGAACGTTCCGTTCTGGCTCGGCGTCTCGGCCGAGGCGGGTAGGGCCTGGAATCCGAAGGACGACGAGCGCTTCGAGAGCGGACGGGACGACTGGCACAAGTCGGCGTCGATCTTCGCGGGACTCGACAGCCCGCTAGGCCCCGTCTATCTGATGCTCGGCAAAACGTTCGACGAAGGTACGGCGCTCTACTTCGTCTGGGGTCACCGAAACTGAGGTCTCGAAGCGACGCGAGCATGTCTTCGGCGGAAAACCTCGGACATGCCGCGCTCGCGTCGGTACGAACGGTGTTGTCGACTCAGTCGGCCTTCGGTGCGGGGGTGACGATCGTCTCTCCGGCCTTCGGTGCAGGCAACGGCGGCAGGTGGTCGATGGCAAGCTTCAGCGCGTGAAGCGAGAGGTTGATTTCCGCCGAGAAGAGAAGTGCGCACGTCACGATGAGCGCGATCGCCCCCACGAGGAAAATTGCTTCGGCAACGAGGAGATCGTAGTCGAGGAAGGCGCTCGTCACGCTCGTCACGACGAGCAGGGCCGAGCAGACGGCCGAGAGCCCCACGCAGAGCATGCCGCGGCGCAGGAGCGACGCGCGCAGAAAGATGAGGTCGATCTCGGCGTCGATGTCGGGCTCGAGATGGCGGGCGGCGGATTCGCGCTTGGCCATCAGCTGTCGGATGCGGTTCGTTGCGTGGTTGTAGCGTCCCGTCATGCAGATCATCAGAAGGCCGACCCCGGAAATCAGGGTGATCGGCGTGATGGCAGTTGCGAGTGCCTGGTTGAATTCGGTAATGCCGATCATGACAGCTTCTCCTCGGTGGGCGACGCGGTTTCGGTCCGGCTGTGGTTTTGTTGATGGAGGTGCTCGACGGCCAGGCCGAGCGCATGGAGCGAAAGACCGATTTCCATGCAGAAAAATGCCGTGGAAACGACGATGAGGCCGAGGGCGAGCACGAGCCAAATCGCGGAAATCGTCACGAAGTTGGTCGAGCTGAAATTCGAGAGGACGTTCGTGGCCACAAGTAGCCCCGAGCAGACCGCCGAGAGCGAAAGGCAGAGCATTGCCTTTCGGAGGTATGAGGCGCGACGGAAAATCAGATGGATTTCCTTGTCGAGCGCGGGCTCGGCGAACGAGCCGCCGTCTTCGCGCTTTTTGATGAGCTGACGGATGCGGTCCGTCGAATGGTTGTAGCGGTTCGTCATGCACAGCATCATGAGGCCGACCCCGGAAATCAGGGTGATCGGCGTGAGCGCATTGACGAGCAAGTTCTGAAATTGTTCGAACACGGAGTGTCTCCGGCGTGCGAGAGGCTGAGAGGAGTTGTCGATGCGCGATCAGACTTCGGCGGGCGCCGCTGCGGAGTTTTCCGCGGGTGCGGGATCGGGGAAGCGGGCGAAGGATTCGACGTGAGGATTCACGATGCGCCGATAGTCTTCCGTCCTGATGATGATCGAGCGGTCGAGGTGTCCGGCATTGAAGGCAATTTCTTCGTAGCGGCCGAAAAGTGTCTGATCGACGACAAGTTCGAGCTCGGGGTGCAGACTGACGGGCGGAATGGCACCGAAGACGCACCCCGTCAGTTCGCGCACTTCGTCGGGACTTGCCAGCGAGGCGCGTCGACCGCCGATTGCGCGGGCAAGCTCTGAAAGATCGGCCTGCATGTCGGCGGGCAAAACCGCCAGGACGTGTTTTTTGACGCCGTTGCCTTTGATCGTGCAACAAAGCGCCTTGGCGCCCTGACCGAGTTCGGTGCCGCGGATGTCCGCCACCGACTGGCTCGACTTGCCGCCCGCGGCATGCTCAAGAACGCGGTAGCGGGCGTTGCCCGCATCGAACAGGGCACACAGTTGCTCGAGAACGTTTTCGACCATGTGATCCTCGCAAATAAGGGAAACGGAGGTCTGCGAAAAGAGGCCTTCCCAAACCGCGATAGAATACGCCAACCCGTTGGAGGGCGGGGCTTTCGATCCCCTGGACCTTCCCTAAGTCTTCTACTCTTCTATTTGTTTGGCTCGGTATGTTGTACGGAACCTATCTTGCGTTCGACTTCGGTCTTTCCCGCACCGGTGTGGCGACGGGCAATTCCGTCACGCGCTCGGCGGAACCGCGCGGCATTTTGTTCGCGCAAACCAACGCCGAGCGTTGGGAGGCGATCGAAGCGCTCGTTGAGCATTGGGAGCCCGTCGCGTTCGTCGTGGGCGTGCCGCGACACCCGGACGGGGCGCCGGGCGAACTGACGGGGCGGTGCGAACGATTTGCTCGGCAACTCGGAGGACGCTTCCGTCGGCCGGTCTTTATGGTCGACGAGCGTTATTCGTCGGTCGAGGTGGAGCACGAGGCCGAATGGATCGACGACCTCTCCGCCTGCGTCATCCTCGAACAGTATTTCGCCGAGAACGCTTCGTCGGAAAGCGAAGCGTAAGGAGCAGCCTTCCGCCATGAATCACGTAACGGGCGCCGTGCGCCTTTTTTTCGTAGCTCTCTACATCCTTCTCGTTGTCTTTTTCGTTCTCGCCGTGTTTCCGTTTTGTTCGGCGGTGCAACGCGGTCGTTGGATTCACCGTTTGGCGGGTTGGGTCCCCGCGATTTGCGGCGTGCGCATGACGGTGAAGGGGCGGGTCCCTGACCAAGACGCCTGCGAGACGGGCATTCATTCGGGCGGAACGGGGTATATGGTCTGTGCGAATCACGTGTCCTTTCTCGACATTTTCGTGCTCGATGCCGTACTGCCGTCGCGCTTCGTGGCGAAAAAGGAAATCGCTTCCTGGCCTGTTTTCGGGATGATCAGCCGCGGCGTGGGGACGCTTTTCATCGACCGCTCGCGCCGTCGGGCCGTGCTTGAGGTGGCCGAACTCATGAGCTCCACGATGAAAAAGGGCGAGAACGTGCTCTTTTTCCCCGAAGGGACGACGGGCAAGGGTGACGTACTTCTTCCCTTTTACGCAAACCTCTTTACGGCGGGGCCGATGGCCGAAGCCGAGATTCTGCCCGTGACGCTGCGCTACACGCTGAAGGGCGAAACAACGACCGTTACCTCGTACGCGCACGAGTCGCTTTTCACGGTGCTGCGGCGTATCGTCTCGACCTCTGGCCTCGGCGTCGAAGTCACCGTGCTCGATCCGATTCCGAGCGCGGGCCGGGAGCGGCACGAACTGTGCGCTCTGGCCTCGGCTCGTATGGCGGAGGCGCTCGGCGTGCCCGACGCCACGGCGGCGAAAGAAGCTCAACGTCGAGCGCGCCTTGAAGCGGCGACGGCAAGCCGCGCGGAGGCCTGAGGCTCGCGGGGACGCCTCGGAGAGGTGCTGACGCAAGCGCCTCAAGCGACTGGAGTCTTACGACGAGCGCTTCTCTGTTTTTTTCTTGAAGGCGAACGGATCCGCCCAACAGGGGCAGGGCTCTTCGAAAAACCGCCGATCCGGGAAGCGAACAGCCGTAAGCCGCCCGCCCCAGAGGCACCCCGTATCGATTGCCACAACGTCGGGGCGGTTGATGAGTCCGAGCATCGACCAGTGCCCGAAACAGACGGTCACGTTGCGTTCGCATCGACCTTCGAAATCGAACCACGGCACCAGGTGGGCGGGCGCGGAGCCGACATCCTCTTTCTGTTCGAAGTCCAGTTCGCCCGTTGTCCGATCCACGAAGCGCATGCGTGTAAAGGCGTTGAGGATCGCCCGCATGCGCGCCGGTCCCGTGAGCTCGCCCGCCCAGCCGGTGTTGCCGTACATGCCCTGCAACCACGTCTTCCAGTTTCCTCCCGACAAGGCCTCGTGCGCTTCGGCAGCGAGCGCACGCGCTTCGTCAAGCGTCCAGTTGGGGTTGAGCCCCGCATGCGCGAAGACCGTGCCGCAACGCTCGACGAGGAGCGGTCGGCGGCGCAGCCAGTCAACGAGCTCCTCGCCGTCGGGAGCTTCCAGAATTTCGCCGATCGTGTCCTTTTTGTGAACTCGCCCCGCGCCCGCTGCGCAGGCGAGCAGGTGCAGGTCGTGGTTGCCGAGCGTGACCTCGACGCGGGAACCGAGCGACTTGATGAAGCGCAGCGTGGCGAGCGATTCGGGCCCGCGGTTTACCAGGTCGCCGACGAAGAGAAGCGATGCGTCTGCGGGCAGTTGCTCGAGCAGACCTTCGAGACTTTCGAGGCAACCTTGAATGTCTCCGATGGCATAAACGGAATCTTGATTCATATGAAAGGGGGCTGTTGCGGTGAACGGACGGCGCGCGTTAAGCTTCCTGCGCTCGCCGGGCAATGGCCCCACATTCTAGTCGGGTGCTCGGCGTCCGATCGTCCAACCGCCAAGAGGATTCCTCATGCTTCCCGTTCGTAAAGTCGTCTTCCCCGTCAACGGTCTCGGCACTCGGTTTTTGCCGGCCACGAAGGCCATGCCGAAGGAGATGCTTCCCGTTGTCGACAAGCCGCTCATTCAGTACGCGGTGGAAGAGGCCGCGGCTGCCGGCATCACGGAAATGATCTTCGTTACGGGTCGCAACAAGCGCGCGATCGAAGACCACTTCGACTGCCATCCCGAACTCGAGCACGACCTGGCCTCGAAGGGCAAGGACGAGTTGCTCGAAATCGTTCGCGGCATCGTTCCCGCGGGCGTCAATTGCATTTACATCCGTCAACCGATGGCGCTCGGCCTCGGGCATGCGGTGCTTTGCGCCCGTCCCGTGGTCGGCAACGAACCCTTTGCCGTGATGCTTGCCGACGACCTGATCGACGGCAAGAGCTCGACCATCGGCCAGCTCGTCGAAGCGCGCCTCCGTGCGGGCGGCGGCTCGGTCGTGGCCGTTCAGGACGTCGCGCCCGAAGACACGAAGAAGTACGGCATTGTGAGCGTGGACGACGCGCGTCAGACCACCTCGCAAATGCGGGGCATCGTGGAAAAGCCCGATCCGTCCGTGGCTCCGTCCCGCCTCGCGGTGATCGGCCGCTACGTGTTCGAGCCCGAAATTTTCGATTACCTCGCGCGTCAAGAAGCCGGCGTAGGCGGGGAAATCCAGTTGACCGACGGTATCGCCGCTTCGCTCGCGAAGGTGCCCACCTACGCACACCGGTACGAAGGTACGCGCTTTGACTGCGGCAGCAAGCAGGGGTTCCTCGACGCCACCGTGCACTTTGCACGCAAGCGCGGCTTCAAGATCAACTGATCGACGGTTGATTTTCGATAAGAGAACGGGGACGCAAAAGCGTCCCCGTTCTTTTGGGTATCCTGCGAGCGCCTGAGCGCGAAGCCTCAGAGGCCGCGTACTTTTTTAAGGAGTGCCGTAGTCGAACGCTCGTGCTCGAACGAAACGGTGACGGTTTTGGCGCCCCACGTCGCGGCAAGCTTTGCCTCGGGCAGGTCTTCGACGTTGTAGTCGCCTCCTTTCACGTAAATGTCGGGGCGGGCGAGTTCCACGGCCTTGAGCGGTACCTTGTCGGGGAACACCACAACGAGGTCGACCGATTCGAGCGCGGCGAGAACGGCTGCGCGATCGGCTTCGGTGTTTATCGGGCGGTCGTCGCCCTTGCCGAGCATTTTGACGGAGGCGTCGCTGTTGACGGCCACCACGAGACTCGCGCCGAGGCTGCGGGCCTGCGCGAGGTAAGTGACGTGCCCGCGGTGCAGGATGTCGAAAACGCCGTTCGTCATTACTACGGGACGGGGCAGGACTGCGGCACGGGCGGCAAGTTCGCTCATGTCGCAGATCTTGGTTTCAAAGGTCGGAACGGGGAGACGCTGGCTCATGAAAAATCCTTAACGAAGCGCTCAAACCAGGGCGAGGCGACGGCCTCGGCCAGGTTCGCAAATACGGCGGTCGCATCCTCCGAGGGCTCGGGGCGGTAAAGACCGTCGGTGCCAAGGAGCACGCGTTCGGGCAGGCCCGCACGACGTCCCGCCGTGCAGTCGCCCGGCTTGTCGCCGAACATGACGGAGCGCTCGGGGTCGAGTCCGAGCTCTTCGACGGCCTTGAGAAGCATCCCGGGTGCGGGTTTGCGGCATCCGCAGTTCGTGCGATAGGCGGGCAGGGCCTTTTGCGGATGATGCGGGCAGAAATAAACCCCCGCCAGCGGCGCACCCGCTTCGGCAAAGCGCACTTTCATCCAGGCGGTCAGCTTCTCAAAATCGGCCTCGGTGTAGTAGCCGCGGCCGATGCCCGACTGATTGGTAACGACAACGAGCTCGAAGCCCGCGTCGTGCAGACGTCGCGCGGCGTCCAGGACGCCCGGGATCCAGTCGAAATTCTCGATCTCATGCACGTACGCATGATCGACGTTGATCACGCCGTCGCGATCGAGAAATGCGGCTCGTTTCCGGGGCGAGCTCACTTGTCGGCCTCGACGTTCGGGTACGCCTTGAGAAGCTCGTGCATGTAGGCGCGCGTGCCTTCCTGAACCGAGCGGAAGGACACGTCGCAACCCGCGGCGCGCAGCTTCGTGAGGTCGGCCTGGGTGTAGGCTTGGTACTTGCCCTTGAGCGCCTCGGGGAAGGGGATGTACTCGATTTCGCCCGCGGCAACGGCTTCTTCGAGGCCGAAAGCGGACTTACCCTCGGCTTCGCGAAGCGAATTGACCACGGAAAGCGCCACGTCGTTGAAGGGCTGGGCGCGGCCCGTACCGCAGTTGTAGATGCCGGAGACGGGCTTGTCGAGGAAGTGCATGAGCACGTTCACGACGTCGTCGATGTAGACGAAGTCGCGCAACTGGGCGCCGTTGTCGTAGCCGAGGCAACCTTCGAAGAGCTTCACTTTACCCGTGCGACGGTACTGGAAGTACTGGTGGTAGGCGACGCTCGCCATGCGGCCTTTGTGCTGCTCGTGCGGGCCGTACACGTTGAAGTAGCGCAAGCCGATGACGGGACTGCGCAGGTAGTCCATTTCGCGGCGCAGGACCTGGTCGAAGAGGTACTTCGAGTAGCCGTAGACGTTGAGCGGTCCTTCGTAGCGGATGTCTTCGACGAATTCGGTGTGCGCGCCGTACGTGGCGGCCGAGGAGGCGTAGATGAAGGGAATGTGGAGCTCCTGCGCCCAACGGAAGAGGTCGAGCGTGTAGCGGTAGTTGTTCTCCATCATGTAGACGCCGTTCTGCTCCATCGTGTCGGAGCAGGCCCCCTGATGGAAGATCGCTTCGGGCTTCGGTGCGGTTCCGGCGCGAACGCGCGCGATGAAATCCCGCTTGTCGAAGTAGTCCGAAATGCGGCACTTGGCGAGATTGAGGAACTTTTCGCTCTTCTCGAGGTTGTCGACGGCGATCACGTCGGTGACGCCCCGAGCGTTGAGGGCGAGAACATTGTTGCAGCCGATGAAGCCGGCTGCGCCGGTCACGAGAATGCTCATGGAGAAACCTTTTGGAAAAGCGGCCGGTCGCCCGAGCGCACGGCCTGAGAAAAATTCGGAGAGATCGGACGTACCGCGGCGTCAGCGAAAGAGTTCGTCGTACGTAACGGCGGCGGTGCCGAGTTTGCCGACCACGATACCACCTGCGCGGTTGGCTATGGTCACGGCCTGCTCGATGCTCGTATCCGTGGCGAGCATTGCCGCGAGAACGCCGATCACCGTGTCGCCCGCCCCCGAGACGTCGAACACTTCGCGGGCCTGAGCGGGAACGGTGAATTGCCCGTCCTTGTGGTAGAGCGTCATCCCCTCTTCGGAACGCGTAAGGAGGAGGTAGGAGAGACCGAGTGCTTCTCGTAGGCTCTGCGCTTTGACCGTCAGGTCCGATTCGCTCGTCCAGTCGCCCACGACCTGACGAAGTTCGGCGCGGTTCGGCGTGATGACGGTTGCGCCTGCATAGCGGTCGTAGTTCGATCCCTTGGGGTCGACGAGGATGGGAATCGAGCGGGCCCGTGCGGCCTCGATCATGGCGCGGATGTGTGAGAGGCCGCCCTTGCCGTAGTCGGAAAGAACGAGCGCGTCGGTCTCGCCGAGCAGGGTTTCGAAAAGGCCGAGATGCGCGAGGAGCGCTTCCTTCGCGGGTTCGGCCTCGAAGTCGCAGCGCACCATCTGTTGCTGACGCGCGACGATGCGCAGTTTGACGGTCGTGCGCAGGGTCGGGTCGAATTCGAGCTTGGGATTGATCCCTTCGTCCTTGAGAAGAGACTCGATCGTAAGGCCCGCTTCGTCGCGTCCGACCACCGACAACAAGGTCGAGGTCGCCCCGATTCGGGCGATGTTGCGGGCCACGTTGGCCGCGCCGCCGAGTCGTTCTTCGGTGCGTACGACGCGCACGACGGGCACGGGTGCTTCGGGCGAAATGCGCTCGGCGTCGCCGAACCAGTACCGATCGAGCATGGCGTCGCCCGTAACGAGGATGCGGGCCTTCTGAAGCGTTTCTTTGTTCATATGTCTATCGGATGCGGGATCCGGGCGGATCCGGAAGTGTTGGCCTCGATTTTACCAAGGGGTCGTAACGCGGGGCGGTTCGGGGAGGAATGGACGGGCGATGGGTGCCCGGTAGCCCGCTCTCGGTAAAATAATGAAATTCGCCCTTCCGGGCAGTATCAACAGAACGAGATAAGGAACAGACATGCAGGTCGATGGATCGATTTTCAAGGCTTACGACATCCGCGGCATCGTCGACAAGACGCTCACCGAAGAGG